>UEXY01000171.1_pt1 | contig 32575 bp, 34 predicted proteins | sample 4301061 | NCBI WGS metagenome assembly UEXY01 (sample SAMEA4773184, study PRJEB27434) | metagenome | biome: 2259; feature: agricultural soil; material: soil | place: USA | collected 2014-09 | depth 0.25 m | reverse complement strand
CATCAGACGCTCGACACGCTCCTTGCTGGCCGTATAGCCGCGCTGGCGCAGTTCGCGTACGATGCGCGGGCTGCCGTAAGCGCCTTTGAATTCAGCGTGGATGGCGCGGATCATGGCCAACGTCTGTGCCGCCGTCAGGCGTTTTCGCTGCGGCGTGCCACCGCGTTTCCACGCGCGAAAGCCGCTGATGCGGACCTCCAGCGCACCACACAGCTCGGCCAGTGCGAATCGTTTTGTCTGCGCGTCGATCCAGGCGTACTTCACAGAACATCCTTCGCGAAGTACGCCGCCGCCTTTTTTATGATTTCGTTCTCCCGCTTGAGCTTGGCATTCTCAGCCCGCAAGCGCGATAGCTCCATCTCTTCGGGCGTGACCACCTTGCTGCCTGCACCGTTCAATTTGCCAACGGCTGCGGCCTTGAGCCAGTTGCGCAGCGTCTGGTCGCTCATGCCGAGCTCCTGTGCCGTTGCCGCGATCGATGCGCCAACCTTGACCCGTTTGACCGCCAGTTCCTTGAACTCCGCCGTGAATGTGCTTCGCGAAATCTTCATTTCCTATCCTTCCAAAGTGACATCGATTTTACGTCACCTATGGAAGACGAAATTTCAGGGAAAACTCAACAGCTGAGGCTGCCGGAAAAATGCTCGCCCAATGGACGTTGATACTCCAATGCCCAGGAATAAGTCGTCTCCGAATGCGGAGCGGCATGCAAGCCGCCAAGATATAAGCGCAGCTCGTTGGCCGACCCGGGCGTCGTCAACATCAACGTCGTCGCCAATGCGCAAAACCGAACGATGTTCCGCATTGTTATGGCCTTTCGATAAGCGTGCGGGTACGCCGCTTACGCTGCCCGCGCGCCAGACCTTAACAGCGTAGCCCAGTTGCGCGGGGGCGGCTTGCCGTTGGTCACATGCTGGTCGAATACAGTGCCGGTTTCGGGGTTGAAGCGAGGTGTTGGCTGGTTTAGCGACGCATCAACCAGACAGTTTGGAGCGTGCAGCGTGTCGACGGTGCCACGCAACCGCGCTCGGCTCGTCCCGCAGGTGATCGAGCAGTTGCTGCTTTTGCGTATCCGAAATGGCCGAGCGCCGGATCATGTCCGGCCACGTGCGCATGGCCTTGTCGACCGTGTCGGCCAGTACGGCAGTCATACGGCTTTCTGTCAGGTCCCAGGCATTGGCCAGCATGCGCACGACGATCGGTGTCAAGCTCCGGGTTTTCGACTGGTTGTCGAAAAACTTCAGCGCACTTCCCTTTCCCCTGAGGTAGGCAGCGTAACCGACGACATCGTAGGCTGGCGACAACCGGGGACCGGCGATCGTGTACAGGATGCTGAAATTTTTCACGTGGGCGTCATAGTTGCCAAGCAGTTCGTTGACCTTGATGCGCCGAAGCAGTTCGAACAGATCATCTTCGGAACCTGTCATATAGCGTAGCGCGATGCCAATAGCCGCGTAGGTGCCCTTATATTTATCGTCTGGCGCCAACTGCAGCACCTGCGCGAAATCCTCCATGTGGACGCGCTGCGTCGGCGTGTCGGCATCGCGGTCGAACCGGTGCACCAGGAGGAAATGGCGAGCGTCGTCTCGCAACGAAAAGGGAAGCTTATCGCCGATCGCCGTCAAGGGCAGTAATTCCGCCTTACATACGTTGATGCCGGCGGTCTCGGCCAGCTGCAGGGACAGGTGTTCGACCTCTGGCAAACCCGCATAGTCGGATGCCGGGAGCTTTCCGATGTAGTGGCGTCCATTGGACTGCTTAGAGCGCATGACGTAGCGCCCGCCCTTGCCATCGACAAGCGATACTTTAGGCTGCACGCCGGACAAAGACACAGCCTCCGGCGTCGGCAGCTGATGCGAGCTCATTTCGTAGCTATCGTTTCCTTGGGTGAGAAGACGCCCGAATGCCGCTTCGTCGAGTTCTTCCGCCACTGCCCAAACATCACCGGGCAAGTCGGTGCCGCAATAGGCTAGCAGTCCGAGCTCATCGTCGGGAGATAAGCCAGCATCTGAGATCAACTGCTTGCGCAGCACACCCTCCGGAAGGAGATTCCGGAAAAATACGGGTAACCGGTCGCCACCGTTCCCGAATGTCGATTCGAACATTGGATCGAGCAGTTGCGCGCGCGTTTCGGTCTCGTCTTCGCCAAGAAAGGAAGCCGAGAGAACCGGACGCCTTGGATTCAAAGCGTAGGCGTCATCGAAACGAAAGTAGACCCGGCCGTCGTCCAGGCCGAATAGCGAGCCGACGTCTGTTGCGCCGAGCTTGATGCGCAGGGATTTGACGGCCGTCATTTCTTATCTTTCCTGGAGTCAGCAGGTGCAGAGGCTAATTGCGCGCTTACCTTGCCTGTAGCGCTGAGTTCCTTGTCCTGAATCAATCGACTCAAGTAGGTCGACGACCTCTTGGTTTGAGTAGGCATGCCGGATTGATCGAATCGGCTCGGAGATTGGTACGCCGGGTACGCGCGCACCTGGAAAGGCACTTGCACCTTGGCCGAGACTTCCTTCGGCGCAAAAACGATGTCCAAACCCAAGGCATCGCATACGGCAAGCAAGGTTTTGAGCTCGACGTTGCCCAGGCCAGCTTCCAGTTGCTGCAGAGTGTTTCGGCTGACATTGGCCATCGCTGCGAGCCTGGTCTTCGGGAGTCGCCTGGTAGTGCGCGCCTCGTGGAGCATGGCCCCAATTGCCGCTGTGGTCGTCATGATGGGATTAATGCGCGTTAAGATGAGCATTTGCTCGATATGCTCAGTATAGTAAGCACCATGACGAAGTCAACCGAATTTGCTCAATAAAATGGGCATATTGAGAAAGTGCACATCATATTGAGCAAAATTATGGAGTTGGGCTCCCTTTTCGTCAGGATACCTACAAAGCCCACGCCAAGCCGGCGCATGAAGTGAGGGCCTACCGCGAGTACGGCCAAAGTGCTTGAAAGGGAAAACCCGTTTGAACGTAGCCGTCGGACGAAGGCCCTCTTGACAGTCAGAGCTTGATGTTGCGCAGTCGCCGATCGATGGCTTCGTGATCAATCACAGTGGGATCGAAGGGGCCGCTGTTCCACTCGAGCACTTGAACATGCTCGGGATGGGCCGGATCGGCAATGGCGTTCAGGAACTGGGGGATAGTTGTACGCTCCGCCCACATCCTCAGGCGGACAGCATTCGCGCCGCCGACACAAAGCGGTACCACAGACGCGTCCGGTGGCAGCACCTTTTCCACTTTGATCTTGTGCTCCCAGTCGTCGCCGAAGTCGTAGACGTAGCGGAACGATTTCATCCCTTGCAGGCACGCCCCCAATTTGGCACGCGCTTCCGACACGACCGGCGGGCCGGCTGGCCAGTTCAATCTTCAGCTGGAGCAGGGAGCAGGATGCCTTTTTGCGTGTGCCATATCGATCTGCCTCCTGCAGCATGGTTGGTAGGGTCATGTTCCACGGTAGCACAAACGCAAAGCGGGTTCCCTTGGGAACCCGCTTGAACTGGTGCTGATGGCCGGAATCGAACTGGCGACCTACTGATTACGAATCAGTTGCTCTACCGACTGAGCTACATCAGCGAAGACGCGTATTCTACCAAAAAAACCAACAGCATCGCCAGGCGACTTGCATTTTCCGTCATCGGAAATCAAACCCGTGCATCTGCTACCGATCTGTAGCGAAAAGCCTCTTATTCGTGGTGATAGCTGGTCACGCGCTCTACTTCGCTCTTCGATCCGAGGAACACCGCGACCCGCTCATGCAATTTGCCGGGCTGGATGTCAAGCATGCGCTGCTTGCCGTTGGTCGCCGCGCCGCCCGCCTGTTCGACGATGAAGGCCATCGGATTGGCTTCGTACATCAGGCGCAGTTTGCCGGGCTTGTCCGGTTCGCGCGCGTCGGCCGGGTACATGAAGATGCCGCCGCGGTTCAGGATGCGGTGCACGTCGGCGACCATCGAGGCGATCCAGCGCGTGTTGAAATTTTTGCCGCGCGGGCCGGTTTCGCCGGCCAGCAATTCATCGATGTAGCGCTTGACCGGCGGATACCAGTGGCGCGCGTTGGAGCCATTGATCGCGTATTCCTTGGTCTCGGCCGGGATCTTCATGTCGCGCTGCGTGAGCACCCAGGAACCCATTTCACGGTCGAGCGTGAAGCAGTTGACACCATTGCCGGTGGTCAGCACCAGCACGGTCTGCGGGCCGTACACCGCGTAGCCGGCGGCGACCTGTCTCGCGCCGGCTTGCAGGAAGTCTTTTTCACTCGGCTCCTGCATGCCTTCCGGCGCCCTCAGCACCGAGAAGATGGTGCCGATCGAGACGTTGACGTCGATGTTGCTGGAGCCGTCGAGCGGGTCGAACAGCAGCAGGTATTCGCCCTTCGGATAGCGGTTGGGAATCGGGTGGATGGTTTCCATTTCCTCGGACGCCATCGCCGCCAGGTGTCCGCCCCACTCGTTGGCTTCGAGCAGCATTTCGTTCGACAGCACGTCGAGCTTCTTTTGTACTTCGCCCTGCACGTTTTCGCTGCCGGCGCTGCCGAGCACTTCGCCGAGCGCGCCCTTGCCGACCGCGTGGCTGATGGTCTTGCAGGCGCGGGCGACGACTTCGATCAGCAGGCGCAGTTCGGCCGGAATGCTGTTGTGCAGGCGCTGTTCTTCAACGAGGTATTGCGTGAGGCTGATTCGTTTCATAGGCATTCCGTTATCGATGATTAGTTGGCGAGAGATTTGGTAACCACTTCGAGCACGTCTTTCGACAGCGCGCTGATGGCGGCGACTTTCTGCAGCGCGGCGCGCATCTTTTCCTGCAACGCCGGTGCGTATTTACGCCAGCGGTCGAGGCTGCGCGCAAGGCGGGCGGCGACTTGCGGATTGAGCGCATTGAGCGCGATCACCTGGTCGGCCCAGAAGGCATAGCCGCTACCGTCGGCCGCGTGGAACTGCGACGGATTGCCGTTGCAGAAACTGAAGATCAGGCTGCGCGCGCGGTTCGGATTCTTCAACGTAAAGGCCGGATGCGTCATCAGCGCGCGTACCGCGGCGACATCGGTGCCGCGCGCCATCGCCTGCAGCGCGAACCATTTGTCGATCACCAGCGCTTCCTGTTCGAAGTCGTCGTGGAAACGCGCCAGCGCTTGGTCCTTGCCGGGCGCGCTGCTGTTGACCAGCGCGGCCAGCGCGGCGAGGCGATCGGTCATGTTGTTGGCATGATCGTACTGGTTTTGCGCGAGCGAGTGAACCTCGGCATCGTCCAGCTCCATCAGGTAGGACAGCGCGAGATTTTTCAGGCCGCGCTTGCCGGCCGATACCGGGTCCGGACTATAGGTGCCGGGCGTGCGGTTCGACTGGTAGGCGACCAGCCAGTCGACGCGTAGCGCCGACGCCACCGAACGGCGCAGGAACTGGCGCACCGCATGGATCGCATGCGGATCGACCACGTCCATCTGTTCTGCCACCACCGTTTCCGACGGCAGCGTCAGTGCCAGTTCGCAGAACGCGGGGTCGAGTCCGGTGTCGGCAAGCGTGGCACGGAAGGCCTTGTTGAGCACGCTGTCTTCCAGCTCGGCGTCGCTCAGTGCATGATTGCTCTGCACCGCCTCGGTGAGCGCCAGCATGCGGCGCATCGCGAGGCGCTGGCCGGCTTCCCAGCGGTTGAAGGCATCGCTGTCGTGCGCCATCAGGAACGCAAGTTCGGCATCGGTGTAGTCGATGTCGAGAATCACCGGCGCCGAAAAATCGCGCAGCACCGAGGGCACCGGCTGTTCCAGCACGTGCGTGAAATGGAAGGTCTGGCTCGGCTCTTTCAATTCGAGCACCATCGTGGTCGACGCCGCATCGTCCCTGCCGCCTTCGACACCCTCCAGATGCAATGGTATGTCGCGTCCGCTGCTGTCGAGCAGGCCGATCGCGACCGGAATATGGAACGGCAGTTTCGACGCCTGGCCCGGCGTCGGCGCGCAGGATTGCGTCAGCGCGACGGTATAGGTTTCGGCGATTTCGTCGTAGCGCGTCTCGACCTTCACGCGCGGCGTGCCGGCCTGGCTGTACCAGAGTTCGAATTGCGTTAGATCGCGGTCGTTGGCGTCGGCCATCGCGGCACGGAAATCGTTGCATTCGACCGCCTGTCCGTCATGCCGCCGGAAGTACAGGTCCATGCCCTTGCGAAAGCCGTCGCGGCCGAGCAGCGTCTGGACCATGCGCACCACTTCCGAGCCTTTTTCGTAGATGGTGACGGTGTAGAAATTGTTGATTTCGACGTAGGAATCGGGTCGCACCGGATGCGCCATCGGCCCAGCGTCTTCCGGGAACTGCGCCTGGCGCAGCACGCGCACGTCCTCGATACGCTTGACCGCGCGGCCGCTGGCGGTGCCGATCAGGTCGGCCGAGAACTCCTGGTCGCGGAATACCGTCAGGCCTTCCTTCAGCGACAGCTGGAACCAGTCGCGGCAAGTGACGCGATTGCCGGTCCAGTTGTGGAAGTATTCATGGCCTACCACCGATTCGATGCCGGCATAATCGGCATCGGTGGCGATGCGCGGATTGGCCAGCACATACTTGGTGTTGAAGATGTTGAGGCCCTTGTTTTCCATCGCGCCCATGTTGAAGTCGCCGACCGCGACGATCATGAAACGGTCGAGGTCGAGCTCCAGGCCGAAGCGTTCCTCATCCCAGCGGATGCTGTTCTTCAGCGAATCCATCGCGTGCTGGGTCTTGTCGAGATTGCCTTCTTCGACCCATACCTGCAGCAGCACTTCGCGGCCGGATTGGAGCGTGTATTTTTCTTCCTGGCACACCAGCTTCCCGGCCACCAGCGCGAACAGGTAGGACGGCTTCTTGAACGGGTCTTCCCACACCGCGTAATGGCGGCCGTCGCCGAGATCGCCCTGTTCGATCAGGTTGCCGTTGGACAGCAGCACCGGATATCTGTCCTTGTCGGCGCGCAGCATCACCTTGTATTTCGCCATCACGTCGGGACGGTCGGGGAAGAAGGTGATCTTGCGGAAGCCTTCGGCTTCGCATTGGGTGAAGAAATTGCCGTTGGAAGTGTACAAGCCCATCAGCGACGTGTTCAGGTTCGGCTGCGTGACGGTCTCGATTTCGAGCGTGACCTGCTCCGGCGGGTTGAAGATTTCCAGCGTGCCGTTGCCCAGCGTGTAGCCGCGTCGGGTCAGATCCTTGCCGTTCATGCGCAGCTGCACCAGCTGCAGGTTCTCGCCGTACAGCAGCAGGCTCTTGCTGCGGCTGTCGGGGTTGCGCGTCATCGTCAGGCGCGTGGCGACGCGGGTGGCCTGCGGATCGAGGTCGAAGCCCATTTCAACCGTGTCGACCCAAAACGTCGGCGGCGTATAGTCCTTGCGATAAATCGTCTGCGGGGTGTCGGTGCGCATAGCGGATAGGGAATCAGGAGATAATGACGCAAAGCGGCATTTTACCAATCAACGGTACAGGAACCTATTCCGATGAAATCATCCTTTGCGCTTTTCGTAGTTGCCATTACGGCACTGCTTTCTGCGTGCACACAAGAGCAGCAGAACAAGATCAGCCGCACCGTGCAGAACTGGACCGGCACCAACGGCGTGTTGGAGTTTTATGCGGGCGACAAGCTGGTGCGGCGCTTCATCAACATCGACAAGATCTCGACCGCGATGGGCACCGAAGACAACAAGGCGCGCTCGTATCGCTACGGTTACGGCGTACTCGACGAGAACGCCAACATGGTCGTTGATGCGGGCGAGAAGAAGGTGTACTTCGAGATCAGCGATTACGGGTCGAACTATATCTTTTTCGAAAATCCGCGCTGAGCAGCGGCGGGTTACAAATACTTACGGAAATTTTGCCGTACTGACCTATTCTGATTTTGGACCAAGAGCTAGCCGGAGAGAAGGAATGAAGCGTTGGATGATAGCCGGTATCCTGGCTGCGTCGAGTGTAGTGCTGGGCGGTTGCGCCACCAGCACCATCAGAAGCGAAGTGACCGCCTTCCACGAGTGGCCCGCTCAATTGCCGGACAAGTCGTACGTATTCGAGCGCACCAGGGAGCAGAACGACAGCCTCGAATACCGCAATTACGAAAACCTGGTGCGCGCCGAGCTGGAACGCCTCGGTTTCCGCGAAGCGCCAGTGTCGACCAAACCCGCACTGAAGGCGTGGCTGAACTACAGCATCAGCGGCCGCGACGTGCGCGAAGTGTATCCGGTGATGGTCAATCCCGCCTGGTACGGACCAGCGTGGCGCGGCTATTACGGTCCTTTCTACGATCCGTTCTGGTACGGGCCGCCGATCGTCGAACAGCGGGTGTCGCAATACACGTTATTCACTCGACGGCTGCATGTTGTGCTTGCGAAAATGCATGACGACAAGCGGCTGTATGAGACCACGGTCGTCAGCGAAGGCACCAATGGCTCGCTGGCGGCGGTGATGCCCTACATTGTGCGCAGCGCGTTTGCGGATTTCCCCGGCAAGAGCGGCGTGCCGCGTCTGGTGGAACTGAAGGCCGAAAAATAATTTGATTATCCTTTCCGCGGATTCCGTCTCGATGAGCTAAGCAGGCCCGCAAAAGTTCTTTGACAAGTTTGAGCCCGCATCCGTTAAATTTTCGTCATTCCCGCGCAGGCGGGGGATCCATAAGCCGGTTGATATTGCATGTTCCCTATGGATTCCCGCCTGCGCGGGAATGACGGGAAAGGGCAAAGGGGGGCGGCTCAAGTCGTGGCCCGCCTTCGACGAAGGCTTATGTCTAAAAATTTTTGCGTACTTGCTTAGGAAACCCCGAGCTCTTCCAACGCCGCCTCCAGCGCACGATTGGTCAGACTGTCGACCGGAATGACGTGTGCGCGATCCGCGCGCAAGGCTTGCGCCAGCACGTCGTCGGCAAGCGTGAATAGCAATTCCGTCTGCGGCACGATGAAGATGAAGCGGCTGCGCGCGGCGCTCACCCATGCCACTCTGCAGTTGACCCGGCTACCGTCGTTGCGCACCAGCTCGACCCAGCTTCCTGGTACGAGGCCGTCGACCAGCGGTATGAATTCGGCCAGCGCCGCCTGCCGCTGTTCCTGCGCGCGCCGGGTCAAATGGTGTTCGCTCGCCTTCTGCACCACGTTCATTCGCATTTCAAGCTGGTGGCGCGGCGTCGGTTCGCGCGGCGCGCGCATCGCGGCGGCATGCCGCTCGGCCAGCGCCGCGAAAAAGCCGTCGCGTTCGGCTCCGCTCCATTTGATCACGTTGAGCCAGGCGTTGAGCGTCGCCAGCAGGCGCGGCAGCCGGTTCACCAGCTCGCGGCGCTCGTCCAGCCCCGCCTTCGGCTGCACACTACGGATCAGCTCGTCCATCGTGCTCAGCACATTCGGCAGCACCTCCCGTTTCGTATCGCGCACGCCGTAAGCAAAGGCCAGCACACGCGTCCATTGCATCTGCAGAAAGGTTTCGACGAAGCCGGCCACTTCGCCGCTTGCGATGCGCGCCGCGACATCCTGTTCCGCCAGACGCTGCGCCTGCGACCGGCCTTCGTCGCGTGTCGCTTCGGCGATCGCTTGCTGCAACTGCGGGCCGAGCGTCCGCTGCTGCGCCGCCATGAATGCGTCAAGTTCGGCCAGCGCATCGCCGAACGCGTCCGGTGCCGCTTGGTTGCCCAGCCGGTCGGCGACGCCTTCCAGCATCCGGTAGGTCGGGTCGGCGCTGCCGCCACTCAGCCTGCACGCAAGGCCGGCGCTTGCCATTGCAATCAACAGGCGACGCGCCGGATGTTCGCCGCTGAAAAACAGAGCGGACTCCGCTAGTGCGGCTTTTACCAGCGGTTCGCGCAAGCGGCCCAGAACGCTTCGAAGTTCATCCGGAATGACGGCATCGCACAGAAAATGGGCGAAGGTTTTTTCGGCCAGCGTGGTGACGCGCGCTGCACTCACGCTGGACGCACCTTGCGGCGCCAGCCAGCCGCGCAGCCGGTCGTCGAGCGACGCCGCGGGAACAAGGCCGGCGATCTTGCGCCGGTAGTCCTGCTCGATATCCGGTAGCACATTGCACGCGATCAACTCCTGGTTCAGCGCATGCAACACACCATCGAGCTGCAGAAAAACGTCCGTCTGCAGCTGCAGCAATACCACGCGCAGCGATGCCCGCTCCGGATCGAATTTGCTCCACGCATCGGCGACGGCGCGCAGAAAAATCTCGGCGCGAAATGGATTGTGCGCGACGCTGATGCGATCGGACTGCATCCAGTCGGCGATGCGCATGCCGAGCGCCGCCAGCGCATCGGCATGCGGCGCGTCGATCGCCTGACTCAGGTTGTCGATCAGTACCTTGCGCTCCATCGCATCGAAGCTGAGCAGCGATAAATCCATCGCGCCGCTTTCCAACCGCGATGCGCCTTCCGCACCGACCAACTGTACCGCGCGCAACAACGCCTGTTGCAGGCTGTCGTTGATCAAGCGATGAAAAGTGGCGCGATGCTGCTTCAGGTGCTCGGCCGCCTGCCTGCCGGTGGCGGCATCGGCAGGTGCATGCTCCTGGGCCGCGTACTGCTCCAGTGCGTCGATCAGGCGGAAGCTGAAGCGGTCGAGCTGCTCGATACCGAGCCGCAGCGCCGTGAATACCAGTTTGTGCAACAGCGCCATCCGCTCGGATGCGGAGACGGTCCGCGATCGGGCGGCGGCAGGATCATTCACGGCGAACTGCAGTCCCACCGCCCATCACTCATGAATAGAGTGCTTCCGATGCCAGCGTGATCGCGACGATCAACAACACCGTGGCTACCAGCACCAGCAGCAGGCGGCCGAATTTCGGTTCGCCCTCTCTGCCGGTCGGAGGTTCGGCCGGATGATTCATCGGATTGTCTTCCCGCTCGCTCATTGCTCTGGCACCAGGATGGTGGAACCGGTGGTCTTGCGCGCTTCGAGGTCGCGGTGCGCCTGCGCCGCATCCTTCAGCGCGTAGCGCTGGTTGATGTCGATCTTGACCTTCTTGCTGGTGACCATGCCGAACAGATCGGCCGCCATGTTTTCCAGGTCCTCGCGCTTGGCCGCATAGCTAAACAGCGATGGCCGCGTGACGAACAAGGAACCGCGCGACGCCAGCTCATTCAGGCCGAACGGCGGCACCGGGCCGGAGGCGCTGCCGAAGCTGACCAGCATGCCGAGCGGCGCCAGGCAGTCGAGCGAGCCGATGAAGGTGTCCTTGCCGATCGAGTCGTACACGACCGGCACGCCCTTGCCGCCGGTAATTTCCTTGACCCGTTCGACGAAGTTTTCCTTGTTGTAGTTGATCGTGTGCGCGCAGCCGTGCGCCTTCGCGAGCGCGGCTTTTTCGTCGGAACCGACGGTGCCGATCATCGTCACACCGAGCGCGCGCGCCCACTGGCAGGCGATCAGTCCGACGCCGCCGGCAGCCGCGTGGAACAGAATGGTTTCGCCGCCGCGCAGCGGGAAAGTGCGGCGGAACAGGTATTGCACGGTCAGCCCCTGCAGCATCATCGCCGCGCCGGTATCGAAGTCAATCGCATCCGGCAGCTTGACCAGCACCGCCGCCGGCATCACGCGCGCTTCCGCATAGGCGCCGGTCGGCCGCCCCGCATAGGCGACGCGGTCGCCCGGCTTCAAATGTGTGACGCCAGCGCCGATCGCCTCCACCACCCCCGCGCCCTCCATGCCGAGGCCGGCCGGCAGCGGCTGCGGATAGGCGCCGGTGCGGAAATACACATCGATATAGTTAAGCCCGCACGCATACTGGCGCACGCGCGCTTCCCCCGGACCCGGCTCGCCGACTTCGACGTCGACATATTCCATTACCTCCGGGCCGCCGACTGTATTGATGCGAATTGCCTTCACCATGTTTTCTCCTTTAATTTTGTTGACTGTGATGATGATGCGGAACGATCTGCGATAGCAGCATTCTGGCCGATGTGACATTGGTCGCGCACGGCACGTTGTGCACGTCGCACGCGCGCACCAGAGCATTGATGTCCGGCTCGTGCGGCTGTGGCGTCATGGGATCGCGCAGGAAAATCACGCAATCGATCTTGCCTTCGACCAGTTCGGCGCCGATCTGCAGGTCGCCGCCGAACGGGCCGGAATGCTTGCGCTCGATGGTCAGGCCGACCTCGTCATGCAGGCGCTTGCCGGTGGTGCCGGTAGCGACCAAGGTGCACTGGCGCAGCAGGTCCGCAAATTCGGACGCCAGCTCGATCATGTCGTCCTTTTTCTGGTCATGGGCGATTAATGCAATACGCTTTTTCACTGCCGCTCCGCGTTGTCCAGTAATTGACTATGACTCAAAACGTGCCCGGATAGTTGCCGCCGTCCAGCAGCACATTCTGCCCGGTCATGTAGCCGGCGTGCACGCTGCACAGGAACGCACACACCGCACCGAACTCGGCCGGATTGCCGAAGCGCTGCGCCGGGATCTGCCGGCGGCGCGCCGCAAAAACCTCGTCGATGCTCTTGCCGGAGGCTCGCGCGGCCGCGTCGGTCGTCTTCTTTAGCCGCTCGGTATCGAACTGCCCGGGCAACAGGTTGTTGATCGTCACGTTATGGCTCACGGTGGTGCGCGCCAGTCCGGCGACAAAACCGGTCAGCCCGGAGCGCGCGCCGTTCGACAAGCCGAGAATGTCGATCGGCGCCTTCACCGAGCTCGACGTGATATTGACGATGCGGCCGAAGCCGCGCGCGATCATGCCGTCGACGGTCGCCTTGATCAGCTCGATCGGCGTCAGCATGTTGGCATCGAGCGCCGCGACCCAGTCGTCGCGCGTCCAGTTGCGGAAGTCGCCGGGCGGCGGCCCGCCTGCATTGGTGATCAGGATATCCGGCTGCGGGCAGGCGGCCAGCGCTTTCGCCCGCCCCTCCGGCGTGGTGATGTCGGCGGCAACCGCGGTCACCGCGACGCCGCTCTGCTGCCGGATCGCGGCAGCGGCCGCCTCCAGCGCGTCGGCGGTGCGCGCCACCAGCGTCACCTGCACACCCTCCGCCGCCAGCGCTTCCGCGCAGCCGCGCCCGAGCCCCTTGCTGGCGCCGCAGACCAGCGCGTGTTTTCCGGCAATTCCCAAATCCATGCTGTTTCCTATCGTTTTCGCGACAACAAATAGATACCGGCCAGTACCAACGCGGTGCCCGCCAGCTGTATCCCGGTCAATGGCTCGCCGAGAATCAGCGCCGCCAGGAACAGGGTCGACACCGGTCCGATCATGCCGGCCTGCGCGGTGGTCGCGGGGCCGACGCGCGCCACCGCGACCATCGTCATGAACACCGGAAACACCGTGCAAAACACTGCGTTGACCAGCGACAGCCAATACACCTCGACCGGTTGCACCAGCAGTGCCGGCGGCCGCAGCACGAAGAACTGCACGATGCATGCCACGCTCGACACGCACATCGCATAGGCGACCAGGCGAATCGAACCGACGCGCCGCACCATCTCGCCCGACAACAGCAGGTAAAGCGCATACGATAGCGCACTTGCCAATACGAAGGCGCCGCCCAGCGCGACATTCGAGCCGCCGGTGCGCGCGTCATGCAAAAACACCAACACGGTGCCGAGATAGGCGGTGCCGAGCGCCGACCATTCGAGCCTGGTGATCGTCTTTTTCAGGAAACTGACCGAAATCAGCAGCACGAAGGACGGCGTCAGAAAAAGGATCAGGCGCTCGAGGCCGGCGGAAATATATTGCAGCCCGAGAAAATCGAGGAAGCTCGACAGATAGTAGCCGAGCAGGCCGAGCACCACGATCCTGGCGCGATCGCCGTTGCTCAGTGGCGCATCGACATACGCCTTCCACAGCGCGACGGCGGCGAAAAACGGCAGCGCAAACAGCATGCGAAACGCGATCAGCGTGACCGCGTCGACGTCATACCGGTAAATCAGTTTGGCGACAATTGCCTTGGCGGAGAACAGCACCGCGCCCGAAATTGCGATCGTCAGACCGGTCAGGAAGGCGCGGCGATTGGAGTTGGAAGCGGTGATAGCAGGCATGCAGCGATTTTACGCTGCGAATGATTTTCTTACATTCCGCGCTACGACCGCTATCGCTTCATGATCGATCCCAGCACGCCGCGTATGATCTCGCGCCCGACCTGCGAACCGATGCTGCGCACGGCGGATTTCACCATCGCTTCAACCATCGTGTCCTTGCGCCGGCCGACGCCGCTGCCGCCGAACAATCCGCCGAGCGCGTCCTTGACCGAATCGCCGAACGACGGTCCGCTCGCCGGCGGCGATGCGGTCGCCGTATCGCCGGTCGGCTGCGCCTCTCGCTTGTCCGGCATACTCGCCGCCACCCGGCCCTTCAGCTTTTCATACGCGGATTCGCGGTCGACCGCCTTTTCGTAGACACCGGCAACGATGGAGCCGGCGATAATTTCACTGCGCTCGGCATCGCTGACCGGGCCGATCTGCGAGGCGGGCGGCACGACGAATGCGCGTTCGACGATGTTCGGCCGCCCCTTCTCGTCGAGAAAGGAAATCAAGGCCTCGCCGACGCCGAGTTCGGTAATCACCTGCGCGGTATCGAGCTGCGGATTGGGGCGGAAGGTTTCCGCCGCCGTCTGCACCGCCTTCTGGTCGCGCGGCGTGTACGCGCGCAGCGCATGCTGCACGCGATTGCCGAGCTGGCCGAGCACCGCATCGGGAATATCGAGTGGATTCTGCGTGACAAAATACACGCCGACGCCCTTGGAACGGATCAGCCGCACCACCTGCTCGATCTTCTGTAGCAGCGCCTTCGGCGCCTCGTCGAACAGCAGGTGCGCCTCGTCGAAGAAAAACACCAGCTTCGGCTTGTCGAGATCGCCGACTTCCGGCAGATGCTCGAACAGTTCAGCCAGCATCCACAGCAGGAAAATCGCATACAGGCGCGGCGCATTCATCAATTTGTCGGCGGCCAGGATATTGACCACGCCGCGCCCCTGGGCATCGGTCTGCATGAAGTCGTCGATGTTGAGCATCGGCTCGCCGAAGAAACGATCGCCGCCCTGCTCGTCGATCTGGATCAGTCCGCGCTGGATGGCGCCGATGCTGGCGGCGGAAATATTGCCGTACTCGGTTTGCAGGCCGCCGGCGTTTTCGGCGACATGCTGCAGCATCGCGCGCAAGTCCTTGATGTCGAGCAGCAGCATGCCGTGATCATCGGCGACCTTGAACACCAGTTGCAGCACGCCCTGCTGCACTTCGTTCAGGTTCAGCATGCGGGCCAGCAACAGCGGGCCGAGATCGGAAATCGTCGCGCGCACCGGGTGGCCTTTTTCGCCGAATACATCCCAGAAGGTGACCGGGCAGGCCGACCAGGCCGGCGCGTCCAATTTGAGTAGTTCGAATCGCTCCTTGATGCGCGAGCTTGCCGAACCCGGCTTGGCCAGGCCCGACAGGTCGCCTTTGACGTCGGCCATGAACACCGGCACGCCGATGCCGGACAACGCCTGCGCCAGTGCTTGCAGCGTGACGGTCTTGCCGGTGCCGGTGGCGCCGGTGATGCAGCCGTGCCGGTTGGCAAGGCTGGGCAGCAGCGCGAGTTCTTTATCATCGCGCTTGGCGATCAGGAGAGGTGCGATGGGCATGGTTCGAAGGCCTTTCCGGCAAATTCCATAGAGGGTGGTATGGTAAAATTGTAGATTGGTTTTTGGGTCGGTATTGACTTATTTTGGAGCGGATTTCGCCCCGGAATCGCAATATTGTCCCCCCTTCCTCATACATTTCCAAGAAAGACCCGCCATGGCTGGACACAGTAAATGGGCCAATATTAAACATAAAAAAGCCGCCACCGATGCGAAGCGCGGCAAGATCTGGACACGCCTGATCAAGGAAATCACGGTCGCGGCCCGCCTCGGCGGCGGCGACATCGCCAGCAACCCGCGCCTGCGCCTGGCGGTCGACAAGGCGGCCGACGCCAACATGCCGAAAGATAACGTCACGCGCGCCATCCAGCGCGGCACCGGCGGCCTGGACGGCGCCCACTATGAAGAAATCCGCTATGAAGGCTACGGCATCAACGGCGCCGCGATCATCGTCGACTGCATGACCGACAATCGCGTGCGCACCGTCGCCGAAGTCCGCCATGCATTTTCCAAGTTCGGCGGCAACATGGGCACCGAGGGTTCGGTGGCATTTTTGTTCAAGCATTGCGGCCAGCTGTTTTTCGCGCCCGGCACCGATGAAGACGCGTTGATGGAAGCCGCGCTCGAAGCCGGCGCCGAAGACGTGGTGACCGACGACGAAGGCGGCATCGAAGTGCTCACGCCGCCGCATGATTTCTCCACCGTCAAGGACGCGCTCGAAAAAGCCGGCTTCAAGGCGGAAATCGCCGAGATCGTAATGAAGGCGTCGACCGAAACCGAGTTTACCGGCGATGACGCCGTAAAAATGCAAAAGTTGCTGGATGCACTGGAAAATCTCGACGACGTGCAAGAGGTATTTACCAACGCCGTGATCGAGGTCTGATTGTTTCCGCACTACTCTTTGCACCATTCTTAAGTCCTTAGATTCTCATGAAAATTCTGGTAGTCGGCTCAGGCGGCCGCGAACATGCCCTGGCTTGGAAGCTTGCGCAATCCGAGCGGATTCAGATGGTTTATGTCGCACCGGGCAACGGCGGCACGGCGCACGATCCGCGCCTGCAGAACGTCGACATCACCGATCCGGCCTGGCTCGCCCAGTTCGCGATCAAGGAAAACATCGGCTTGACGGTGGTCGGCCCGGAAGTGCCTCTGGCCGCCGGCATCGTCAACGTCTTCCGCGAAAACGGCCTGAAAATCTTCGGCCCGACGAAGGAAGCCGCACAGCTTGAAAGCTCCAAGGATTTCGCCAAGGCGTTCATGAAACGCCATCGCATCCCGACCGCCGATTACCAGACCTTTTCCGACGTGCGGGCCGCACACAAATACATCAACCAGAAAGGCGCGCCTATCGTGATCAAGGCCGACGGCCTGGCTGCCGGCAAGGGCGTGGTGGTGGCAATGACGCTCGACGACGCGCATCAGGCGGTCGACATGATGTTGTCCGACAACAAGCTCGGCGACGCCGGCGCGCGCGTGGTGATAGAGGAATTCCTCGCCGGCGAAGAAGTCAGCTTCATCGTGATGGTCGACGGCAAGCATGTGCTGCCGCTGGCGACCAGCCAGGATCACAAGCGGCTGAAAGACAATGACGAAGGCCCGAACACCGGCGGCATGGGCGCTTATTCGCCGGCGCCGATCGTGACGCCGGCGCTGCATGCGCGCATCATGCGTGAAATCATCAACCCGACGGTGCTCGGCATGACCAAGGACGGCATTCCGTTTACCGGCTTCCTGTATGCCGGACTGATGATCGACGCCAAGGGCACCCCGAAAACGCTGGAATTCAACTGCCGCATGGGCGACCCGGAAACGCAGCCGATCATGGCGCGCCTGAAGACCGACTTCGTCGGCGTGATGGAACACGCGGTGAACGGCACGCTCGATCAGGTCGAACTCGAATGGGACCGCCGCACCGCACTCGGCGTGGTGATGGCCGCCGCCGGTTATCCGGAAGCGCCGCGCAAAGGCGATGTGATTACCGGCATTCCGGAAGAAACGGCGGAGAGCATCACCTTTCACGCCGGCACCGCGTTGGCGGACGGCAAGCTGCTCACCGCCGGCGGCCGCGTGTTGTGCGTGGTCGGCCTGGGCGACAACGTGAAGATGGCGCAGAACCATGTGTATGACGTGGTCGACCGGATTCATTTCAACGGCGCGCAGTTCCGTCGCGACATCGGCTGGCGGGCGCTGAAGCGGCACGGGTGACGACGCGGCGTGACGGCGATTACGACACTGTGATTTTTCAGCGTGGGCGCGAGGTGTTCACGCTACGGGCCAAAGCGTGTAGGGGGCTTTGCGTTGAAGCCTGCTTTCGCCCCTCGCTCTTTTGGGAATCGGCGCGGCGGACAGCGGCAGCAGGTTCGCCTTCTTTTGCTTACTCCAATTTACACCTGACAAAAACCTAACAGGCACGCAGCCGGACAAATCGTGACTACAGACACCTCCCTCGTCAAAACCTACCTGCTCGATCTGCAGGCGCGCATCGTTGCCGCGCTCGAACAGATCGACGGCAAACCGTTCATTACCGATCAGTGGCAGCGCGCGCAGGGCGTGAGCCCGATCGCCGGCGGCGGCATCTCGCGCATCCTCGAAGAAGGCGAGGTGCTGGAGCGCGGCGGAGTCGGTTTTTCGCATGTCAGCGGCAACAGCCTGCCGCCGAGCGCCGCCGCGAATCGCCCGGATATCGCCGGCCGCGACTGGGAAGCGATGGGCGTGTCGCTGGTGCTGCATCCGCGCAATCCGCATGCGCCGACCGTGCATATGAACGTCCGTTTCTTCAGCGCGACGGCGGCGGGCCAGGAGCCGGTCTGGTGGTTCGGCGGCGGCATGGACCTGACGCCGTATTACGGCTACGAGGAAGACGCCCGGCATTTCCACCAAACCTGCCGCGCTGCACTGGCGCCGTTCGGCAACGAGCTGCATCCGCGCTTCAAGAAATGGTGCGACGATTATTTTTATCTGAAGCATCGCCAGGAACCGCGCGGCATCGGCGGCATCTTCTTCGACGACTTCCATGAACTTGGCCTCGAACAAAGCTTCGCGATGACCAAGAGCGTCGGCGATCATTTCCTCGATGCGTACCTGCCGCTGCTGCGGCGCCGCAAGGACACCCCTTACGGCGAGCGCGAACGCGACTTCCAGGCTTATCGGCGCGGCCGCTATGTCGAATTCAACCTGGTGTTCGATCGCGGCACGCTGTTCGGGCTGCAATCGGGCGGCCGCACCGAATCGATCCTGATGTCGATGCCGCCGCTCGTCAAATGGCGTTACGACTGGGCGCCGCAAGCCGGCACGCCGGAAGCGAAACTGTATTCCGATTTCCTGGTGCCGCGCGAATGGGTGTGAAGCGCTGCATCGCGCTGCTCGGCGGCAGCTTCGATCCGGTGCATAACGGTCATGTTGCGCTGGGCAATTACTTCGCCGCGCTGCTGGCGCCGGATGAATTGCGCGTGATCCCGGCCGGCCAGCCGTGGCAGAAACACGGATTGCAGGCCACGCCGCAGCAGCGGATCGAGATGGTGCGGCGCGCCTTCGATCGCCTCGCCGTGCCGGTGCTGATTGACGAGCAGGAAATCCGCCGCGACGACGCCACCTACACCATCGATACGCTGCGCGCGGTGCGCGCCGAAGTCGGCAGCCAGGTATCGATCGCATTCCTGATCGGCGCCGATCAGTTGCAGCAGTTGCAGACATGGAAAGAGTGGCAACTGCTGTTCGAGTACGCGCATCTTTGCGCGGCGTCGCGGCCCGGCTTCGACATCGCGCAAATACCGGCGCAGGTAGCGCACGAATTCTCGCGCCGCGCCGGCACGCCGGAACAACTGCGTGCCACGCCGCACGGATTGACCTATATCGCGACCGATCTGGCGATCGATATTTCGGCGACGCAAATCCGCACCACCCTCGGCCGTGGGGAGCCGGCCGACGCGCTGATTCCGGCCGGGGTGCTAGACTATATTAAACAACACCATCTCTATCGAAACTAATGGACATCAAAAAACTGCAATCCACCGTCATCGACGCTCTTGAAGATGTCAAAGCTCACGATATTCGCGTGTATGACACTGTCCATCTGACCAGCATGTTCGACCGCCTGGCGATCGCTTCCGGCACCTCCAACCGCCAGACCAAGGCGCTGGCGGCATCGGTGCGCGACAAGGTCAAGGAAAAAGGCGGCACCATCGTCAGCATCGAAGGTGAAGAGACCGGCGAATGGGTTCTGGTCGACCTCGGCGACATGATCGTTCACATCATGCAACCGGCGATCCGCGACTACTACCGGCTGGAAGAAATCTGGGGCGACAAGGAAGTGAAGTTCGGCGCCGCCAAGCGCACCTCAAAGCGCACTGCATCGGAAGAGGCCGAAGAGGCGCCGAAGAAGCGTTCGCGCCACCTGACCGCCAGCCAGGCGACGCTGGACGACGAACCGAAGAAGCCGGCACGCAAGACAGCCGCCAAGAAAACCGCTGCCAAGACCCCCAAGGCGCCCGCCGGCAAGACCGTGAAGGTCGCCGCCGCGAAGACCGCTGCGCCGAGAAAGACCGCTGCCAAACGCACACCCCGAAAAGCGGCCGAATAAACTCCCGCCATGCAGCTCATCATCGCTGCGGTAGGCCACAAGATGCCTGCCTGGATCGAGGATGGCTTCGCCGAATACGCGAAGCGCATGCCGCCCGAATGCCGCATCCATCTGAAGGAAATCAAACCGGTCGAACGCTCCGGCAGCAGGGCCGCCGCGACCGTGATGGTGCAGGAACGCACCAAGATCGAAGCGGCGATTCCGAAAGGTGCGCGCGTCATCGCGCTCGACGAGCGCGGCAAGGACCTTACGACCCTGCAACTTTCGCAGCTGCTCACCCAGTGGCAACAAGACGGGCGTGATGTTACATTCGTGATAGGCGGCGCGGACGGGCTGGACGCGGGTTTCAAGGCGTCGGCCGACATGCTGGTCAGGATATCGAGCCTGACGCTGCCGCACGGCATGGTGCGCGTCTTGCTGGCCGAGCAGTTGTATCGCGCCTGGTCGATCACGCAGAATCACCCCTACCACCGAGTATAGAAAACTGGCGTCATGAAACCGGCAGACCACAAGATTTATCTCGCCTCCAAGAGTCCGCGCCGGCGCGAGCTACTGCGCCAGATCGGCGTCGAATTCGAATTGCTGCTGCTGCGCGACCACACATCGCGCGGCCCGGATGTCAGCGAAGAAGTGCTGCCCGGCGAGAAAGCCGAAGAGTACGTGGTGCGCGTCACCCGCGAGAAAGCGGAATGCGCGTCGAAGATGATGCTGCTGCGCCGCCTGCCGCTGCGCGCGGTGCTGGCGGCCGACACCACGGTAGTGCTCGATGGCCGCATCCTCGGCAAGCCGGCGGACGAGGCGGAAGCAATGGAGATGCTGCGCGCCCTGTCGGGGCGCGTGCACCAGGTCATCACCAGCGTCGCGCTGCACCGCGATGAAGATACATGGCAGCTCACCCAGACCTCCGACGTGACGCTGGCGCGGCTGAGCGAAGACACGATACGCGCCTACTGCGCGACGTCCGAACCCTACGACAAGGCCGGCAGCTACGGCATCCAGGGCCTGGCCTCGGTGTTCGTCGAACGCATCGCCGGCAGCTATACCGGCATCATGGGGCTGCCGCTGCATGAAACAGCGAAACTATTACGCCAGGCGGGCATTCCTATTTTATGAGCGAAGACATCCTCATCAACATCACTCCGCAGGAAACGCGGGTTGCCTTGATCCTCCAGGGCGCGGCGCAGGAGCTGCATATCGAGCGCACGCTGTCGCGCGGCATGGCGGGCAACGTCTATCTTGGCAAGGTGGTGCGCGTGCTGCCCGGCATGCAGTCGGCGTTCATCGACATCGGGCTGGAACGCGCCGCCTTCCTGCACGTGGCCGACATCTGGGAAGCGCGGCCGCACGACAATCCGAACGCGGTGCCGACGCCGATCGAAAAGCTGCTGTACGACGGCCAGGCAATTACCGTGCAGGTGATCAAGGATCCGATCGGCACCAAGGGCGCGCGGCTGTCGACGCAGATCTCGATTGCCGGTCGCATGCTGGTGTACCTGCCGCAGGATTCGCATATCGGCATTTCGCAGCGCATCGAAAACGAAGTGGAACGCGAACAGCTGAAAGGCAAGGTGCAGAAGCTGGTACCGCCGGACGAGAAAGGCGGCTTTATCATCCGCACCATGGCGGAAGATGCATCGGACGCCGATCTGCAGATGGACATCGACTACCTGCGCAAGACCTGGGCCACGATCACGCAGCAAACCAAGACCAAGCCGACGCCGGCGCTGCTGTACCAGGACCTGAATCTGGCACAGCGGGTGTTGCGCGACTTCGTCAACGACGACACCTCGACCATACAGATCGATTCGCGCGAAAACTTCCAGATGCTGCAGCAATTCGGCAGCACCTACACGCCGTCGGTGCTGGCCAGGCTGGTGCATTACACCGGCGAGCGGCCGCTGTTCGACCTGTACGGCGTGGAAGAGGAAATCCAGCGCGCGCTGGGACGCCGAGTGGATTTGAAGTCGGGCGGCTACCTGATCATCGATCAGACCGAGGCGATGACGACCATCGACGTCAACACCGGCAGCTATGTGAATGGCCGCAATTTCGACGACACGATTTTCAAGACCAATCTGGAAGCCGCGCATGCGATCGCGCGCCAATTACGACTGCGCAATCTGGGCGGCATCATCATCCTCGATTTCATCGACATGGAAAACGTCGAGCATCGCACCGCGGTGCTGGCCGAGCTGAACAAGGCGCTGGCGCGCGACCGCACCAAGGTCTCGGTATCGGGGTTCTCGCAGCTCGGCCTGGTCGAAATGACGCGCAAGCGCACCCGCGAGTCGCTCGCGCACATCCTGTGCGAAGTGTGTCCGGCCTGCGGCGGCAAGGGCCAGGTCAAGACCGCGCGCACCATCTGCTACGAAATCCTGCGCGAACTGCTGCGCGAGGCCAAGCAATTCAATCCGCGCGAGTTCCGCATTCTCGCATCGCAGGTGGTGGTCGACATGTTCCTCGAAGAAGAATCGCCGCACCTGGCGATGCTGGGCGACTTCATCGGCAAGCCGATTTCATTGCAGGTGGAGACGATTTATCATCAAGAGCAGTACGACATCATCCTGATGTAACTGTAGCGTGGGGAGTGCGTTCACACTCCCTGTTTTATTCCCCTCCGGCTCGACCCGCGATTTGCACCTGCCATTGTTGTCGAAAGCGTTATATCATAAAATATATAACCAATATATCGTCGGACGTTCCATGTCTACAGAGAAAACCCTCAAGATCCAAGGACGCCTGTGGTTGGAACAGAATGAGCGCAACCTGGCCGGCCATGGCCGGATCGAGCTGTTGCAGCGTATCGCCGAATGCGGCTCGATCAGCCAGGCGGCGAAAAGCATAGGCATGAGCTACAAGGCGGCATGGGACGCAGTCGACGCGATGAACAACCTGTCCGGCACGCCACTGGTGGAACGCAGCACCGGCGGCAAGGGCGGCGGCGGCACCCATCTGACCGAACGCGGGCAGCGCCTGATCGCGTCATTCCGGCTGATCGAGGAAGAACATCGCCGTTTCCTGCGGGCCTTGAGCGAAAACGTCGATGACTTTGCTGATACCTATCAACTGATACGGCGGCTGACCATGAAAACCAGTGCACGCAACCAGTTCTACGGCAAGATCAGCCGCATCAAAAGCGGCGCCGTTAACGACGAAGTGGAAATCGAATTGCCCGGCGGTGAAACGATCGTCGCCATCATCACGCAGGAAAGCACGCAACACCTCGGTCTGGCGATAGGCGCGGAGGCAGTCGCGCTGATCAAGGCGCCCTGGGTGATGCTGGCTACCGGCGACGACGGCATGCGGCTGTCGGCGCGCAATCAGCTGTCCGGCGACGTGGTCAAGTTGACGCCGGGCGCGGTCAATACCGAGGTGATCATCCAGATCAAGGGCGGCAACACGATTTGCGCCATCATCACCAACGACAGCGTGCGCGAACTGGCACTGGCCGAAGGCAAGCCGGCGACCGCCATCTTCAATGCATCGAACGTGATCATCGGCGTGCCCGCTTAGCTCAATCAAATCAAAGAAGAGCACCTTAATGCGACTTCCTGCCACGCTTGCCGCAACATTGCTGTGCGCCCTCTCCTTGCCCGTGTTTGCCGATACCCTCACCGTAGCCGTCGCCGCCAACGTGCAATACGCGTTCGACGATCTGCAGGCGGAATTCAAGAAAGAGAGCGGCCACGAGATCAGGCCGGTGTACAACTCGTCCGGCAAGTTCACCGCACAGATCATGAACGGCGCGCCGTTCGACGTGTTCCTGTCGGCCGACATGGAATACCCCGAGAAACTGCACAAGGAAGGCTTTGCCGCCGCACCGAAAGTGTATGCGTATGGCGCGCTGGTGTTGTGGACGTTGAAAAACATCGACCTCGGCAACTGGCAAGCCGCACTCGCCGGCGCGACGGTCGACAAGATCGCGGTCGCCAATCCGAAGACCGCACCCTATGGCCGCGAAACGATGCGCGCGCTCGCCTACCTCAAGCTGGACGACGCGCTGAAGGGCAAACTGGTGTTCGGCGAAAGCATTGCGCAGACCAACCAGTACATCCATTCGAAAGCGGCGGACGCCGGTTTTACCGCGAAGTCGGTGGTGCTATCACCGGAGATGAAGGGTCAAGGCAAATGGATCGACGTGCCGAAGGCTGCCTACCAGCCGATCGCGCAAGGCGTCGTAATGCTGAAGCACGGCCAGCAGATCAATCCGAAAGTCGCGCAGCAATTCCATGACTTCGTGCTGTCGGCGAAGGCGCGCGCGATCTTCGAGCGCTACGGATACCTGCTACCGTGAACCGCCTGCCCGGCCGCATCACCGCTGTCGACGTGCATGGCAGCATTGCACTGGTGGAGGCTGCGGTCGGCGCGCATCGTTTTACCGCGACGCTGATCGGCGCCGGCGACGACGTGGCGGGTTGGGCGGCCGGCATGCCGGTGAGCCTGATGTTCAAGGAAACCGAGGTGTCGCTGGCAAAGAACCTGTCCGGCCTGATCAGCATGCGCAATCGGCTGCCTTGCACCGTGACGGCGATCGAACACGGCAAGCTGCTGAGCAAGGTCTCGCTGGATTTTGCCGGCCATGCAATCGAATCGGTGATCACCACGCGCTCGGCGCATGCGCTGGCGATCGCGGTCGGCGATGCGATCGAAGGCCTGGTGAAATCCAACGAGATGACACTGATGCCGGAGAGCGCCGCATGAGCCACGACTGGCAGCCGCTGCTGCTGACTTTCCGCCTGGCCGCGATCACCACGCTGATCCTGTTTTTCATCGGCATTCCGCTCGCGTACTGGATCGCCTACACGCGCATCCGCATCAAGCCGGTGATCGAGACTTTGGTCAGCATGCCGCTGGTGCTGCCGCCGTCGGTGCTCGGCTTTTACCTGCTGCTGGCGTTCAGCCCGCAACATGCATTCGGCCAATGGCTGGAGCACTGGTTTCAGATCCGGCTGGTGTTCAGCTTCCCCGGCCTGGTGATCGGCTCGGTGATTTTCAGCCTGCCGTTCATGGTGCATCCGATTCAGGCCGGCTTCCAGAATCTGCCGGTATCGCTGATCGAGGCCTCGCGCACGCTCGGCAAATCGGACCTGGTCACGCTGCTGCGCGTGCTACTGCCGAATATCAAGCCGGCGCTGCTGTCGGGCGCGGTGCTCAGCTTCGCGCATACCATCGGCGAGTTCGGCGTGATCCTGATGATAGGCGGGAATATCCCCGGCGTGACCAAGGTGGCATCGATTGCGATCTACGACGAAGTCGAGAGCCTGAATTACGCGGCGGCGAATTTCTATGCACTGGTGCTGTTTGCAACCACGTTCGCGATCCTGCTCACGGTCTACATGGTGAACAAGAAGTTGCTGAAGGCGGGTGGCTGAGTGATCGACATCGCACTGAGCAAAACCCTGCACGGCGCCGGCGGCCCGCTGCAACTGGAACTGCAAACGCGTGTCGAAAAGGGCAGCTTCGTCACGCTATTCGGTCCGTCGGGCGCGGGCAAGACTTCCATTCTGCGCATGCTGGCCGGTTTGCTGGAGCCGGCGCGCGGCCGCATCGCGGTCGATGGCGCGGTCTGGTTCGATTCGGAACAAGAGGTCAATCTGCCGCCGCAGAAACGGTCGATCGGTTTCGTGTTCCAGGACTATGCGCTGTTCCCGAATCTGAGCGTGCGCGACAACATCGCGTATGCGGTCGAGCGCAACGATGCGCGCTGGGTCGACGAACTGTTGCAACTGACCGGGCTCGCCAAGCTGCAACACCGGCGGCCGGCGAGCCTGTCCGGCGGTCAGAAGCAGCGGGTGGCGCTAGCGCGCGCGGTGGCGCGCAAGCCGACGCTGTTGCTGCTCGATGAACCCTTGTCGGCGCTCGACATGCAATTGCGCGCCGAACTGCAGGATGAGCTCGCGGCGCTGCACCGGCGTCTCGGCCTCACCACGCTGCTGGTCAGCCACGACGTCGGCGAGGTGTTCAGGCTGTCGCAGCAGGTGTGGCGGCTGGAAGCCGGACGCATCGCGCAATCGGGCACACCGGCGCAAGTGTTCCTGCAGCAGCGGATATCGGGCAAGCTGAACCTGCGTGCGCAGGTGCTGACGATCCGGCGCGAAGAAGTAGTCCATATCGTGACGCTGCTGGTGGGCCAGGACATCATCGAAGTGATTGCGTCCGACGACGAAACAGCGGCGCTGCACGAAGGCGATTTCGTTTCCGTGTCGGCAAAAGCGATCAGTCCCTACCTGTTCAAGACCGATCGATAGTCAATCAAAAACTTCCGGCAAATTGGTAGCGACTGCTCGGATACCACATCGTCGCCACCGAGGCCACCTTCCCTTTCGACAGCGTGCGCCGTTTCAGCACCAGGCAAGGCTCCTTGTGCATATGCAGCATCTCGGCAATCTCGCGCGGCGGATTGAGCGCTTCGATGCTGTAGTTCACGCCCTGCAAGGGCGCTGCCACCATCAGGTACTCATTCGGCGTGACCACTGAAAAATCCTGCTGCAGGTAGTCAGGCGCCACCTCGGAATTGACCCAGCGGTCTTCGACCTGGATCGGGACGTCGTTCTCGAAATGCACTAGCACCGAATGGAACAGCGGGTGCCCGGCCTTGACGCCGAACGGCAGCGCCATGTGCTCGGTCGCCTTGCTGCGCTCGAGCAGATGCAGTTCGCTGCGATGGCGGTGGCCGCGCGTGCGCACTTCGTCGGCGATGCTTTTGATCTCGACCAGCGTCGCCTGGTATTTCTGCTGAGCGACATAGGTGCCCGAACCCTGGATGCGATTGAAAATTTGTTCATCGGTCAGTTCGCGCACCGCGCGGTTGACGGTCATGCGCGAGACGCCGAATTGCTTTGCTAGCGCCTGTTCGGACGGAATCGCGTCGCCTTCCTTCCAGTTCCCGGCGTGGACTTCGGCCAGCAAATAGTCCTTGATGCGTTGATAAATCGGAATCTCGACCTGTTCCCGTGCGTCCAAAATCTCCTCCCGAAAATGCGCCGTCGACGGCGCAGAACAGAAATAAAACAAGCTGCTCGCATTCGCTTGCCAGCGTCAAACTTCTTTGCTAAAGTTGTATAGACAACTTATTATAGGCGATAGAAACCAAAAGAAAATCGCTTCGATCCGTTGTTTGTCGATCGCATTTTACGCTCCACGCGCGTTCGCCCGGACTGCAAGCAGCAGCCGGCGGCAAGCGCCTGGATTTTCGGAATGACAAGGAGGAGTCCATGGTTCAGTTCAGTCGCAAGAAATTGATCGCCGCGCTGTTGGCATGCGGTGCGTTTTCCACCCCGGCAGCCTTTGCCGATATCAAGATCGGCTTCAACGTGCCGCTGACCGGCTTTGCCGCCTATGACGGCAAGTCGGCGCTGGAAGGCGCGAAGCTGGCGGTGGCGCAAGCCAATGCCAAGGGCGGCGTCAACGGCGAAAAAATCGAACTGGTCGTCTATGACGATCAGGCGTCGCCGAAAGAAGCCGCGCCGGTTGCGACCAAGCTGGTCGAAAAAGACAAGGTGGTCGGTGCGGTGTCAGGCTCGTATTCGGCATCGACACGGGCCGCAGCCGGTATTTTCCAGAGCGGCAAAGTGCCTTACCTGGTGGCCTATGCGATCGATCCCAGCATCACGCTGACCGGCGACTACATGTTTCGCGTGTCGTCGATGGGCGAGGTGCAAGGCCGTGGCGGCGCCAAGCTGGTCAACAATCTGGGCAAGAAGCGGGTGGTTCTGGTGACCTTGAAGAACGACTTCGGCCAGACGCTGGCGGCCGGCTTCAAAAGCGCGGCGCCCAAGTTCGGCGTCCAGATCGTCAACGAGTATGAGTACGGCCTGCAGGATCGCCAGTTCGGCGCGCTGGTTGCCAAGATCAAGTCCGACAACCCCGAGCTGATCTATGCGTCCGGCTATTACTTCACCGCCGGTCCGCTGGTCTCGCAATTGCGGGCGGCCGGCATCACCACGCCGGTGATCGGACAGGAAGGCTATGACGGCGACAAATTCATCGAGATTGCGGGAGCGGCGGCCGAAGGCACGCTGATCACGACCTCGCTGGACCGCGACTCGCCGTCGCCGGTGACGCAGACCTTTCTGGCCGACTTCCATAAATCGGCAGGCTTTGGCGCCGACATGGTGGCGGCATCGACGTTCAGCGCCACCACCATCATGATCGAAGGCTTGCGCAAAACCGGCGGCAAAGGCGGGGAAGCGCTGAAAGCCGCGATTGCCGCCGGCAGCTACGAGATGCCGATCGGCAAACTGGTGTTCAACAATCTGCACGAAGTGAACAAGGACATCCAGGTGCAGATAGTAACCAACAAGGCCTGGCACAGGCATTCGGTGATTTCCGATCCGGTCCTGCTGGCTGCACCGACCAAGCCCAACTAAAAAGACGCCGGCTCCGCCCGCATAGTGCGGGCCGATGCCGCTTTGGCCATCCCGAATACGAGCTGAGGAGTGAGGAACATGAATGCAAGTCTGAATGAACGGATCCGCGCGGTCGTGACGCCGGAACAAATCGAGGCATTCCGGCGCGACGGCGCGATCTGCCTGCGCCAGTTGCTGAGTCCGGATGAAGTCGAGTTGATCCGGTCCGGCATCGATGACAACGTCGCCCAACCCAGCCCGCGCGGCAAGGTGGTCAGTAAAGCCGATGATCCCGGCAGTTTTTTCCAGGACTTCTGCAACTGGCAGGAGAATGCATCCTATCGTCGTTTCATCTTCGAGTCGCCGATCGGTGCGGCCGCAGGCTTGCTGATGGGCAGCAAGACCACCCGGCTGTATCACGACCACCTGCTGGTGAAGGAGCCGAACACGCGCCAACGCACGCCATGGCACCAGGACCAGCCTTACTATAACGTCGAGGGTCGGCAGAATTGCAGCATGTGGATCTCGGTCGATCCGGTGGCGCGCCCGTCGACGCTGGAATTCGTCGCCGGCTCGCACCTGGGACCGTGGCTGATGCCGCGCTCCTTCAAGGAAAACCAGGCGAACTGGTTTCCGGAAGGAAGCCTGGGGGATCTGCCGGATATCGAGGCGGCGCGCGATCAATACCCGATCCTGGGTTGGGAAATTGAACCCGGCGATGTGGTCTGCTTTCATATGCTGACCTTGCATGGCGCGGGCGGGGTCTCGGAAAACCGCCGGCGGCGTGTATTTTCCGTGCGTTTCCTCGGCGACGACATGCGCCACGCGCCGCGGCCGTGGTCTACCTCGCCCGAATTTCCGGGCCTGAGCGAGAGGCTGCCGGTCGGCGCGCCGCTGGACGACCCGCTGTTCCCGGTGCTGTCGACACAGCCGGCTTGACCGGCATCCCGCCCGGTCAAGCCGGCCAGCGGCAGAAAACGCGCCGGCACCGTCGCCGGCGCGACGAATCGAACTGTTTTAGGAGTCGTCATGCTCTTCCTGGAGCTGATCGCGCAGGGTCTGGTACAAGGCAGCATCTACGCGCTGGTGGCGCTGGGGCTGACGCTGGTGTACGGGCTGCTGCGCATTCTGCACGTGGCGCACGCCGCGTTGTTCACCCTCGGCGGCTATCTCGGTGTGCTGGTCACCAATGCGACCGGCAGTCTGACGCTGGCCTTCCTGGTGGCGATGGTGTCGGCCGGGCTGACCGGCATCGCGATGTACCGGCTGTGCTACGAACCGATGCTGAAGCAGCCGCCGTACGTCGCGCTGATCGCGTCGATCGGCCTGTACATCGCATTTGAAGAAGTCTTCCGCATCGTGTTCGGCGCGTCCGGCCTGTCGTACGCGGCGCCGCCGCTGCAGGAGCAGGTTGCACTGTTCGGCGGCCTGCAATTCAAGCGGGCGGAATTGCTGGTGATGGCCGGCACCGCCGCCATCATCTTCGCGCTCGGCTATCTGCAGAATCGCACCCGCATCGGCGTCGCCTGCCAGGCCACGGTGTCCGATCCGCAGATGGCGCAGTCGTTCGGCATCAAGCTGCGCGCGGTGCGCGACATCAATTTTTTCATCGGCTCGGCGCTCGCCGGTTTCGCCGGCGTCTGGGTCGCGCTGCTGAACAACCTGGTGGAGCCGACGATGGGCAGCGTGCCTTCGTACAAAGGTCTCGCGATCATCGTGCTGGGCGGCATGGGCTCGGTGCGCGGCACGCTGCTCGCCGCGCTGGTGCTGGGCGTGGTCGAATCCTTCGGCACCATTTATCTCGGCAAATTCCTCGACCGCAACGCGATCGCCTTCGCGTTCCTGATCGTGGTGCTGATGCTGCGTCCGCAAGGACTGTTCGCGCGACGCTGAAGAGGACTCACATGGAATATGAAATTTCTTTGCTAACGTCGATGTGCATCAGCGTGCTGTTCGCGTTGTCGTTGAACCTGATCACTGGCTTCTGCGGCCAGATCAGTCTCGGCCATGCGGCCTTTCTCGGCATCGGCGCCTATCTGTCGGCGCTGCTGTGCAAGGCCGGCCTGCCCTTCCTGGCGACGCTGCCGCTGGCGATGCTGCTGGCCGGCTGCATCGGCGCGATCGTCGGCCTGGCCAGCCTGCGCGTGCGTGCCGATTTCCTTGCGATCACCACCATGGGCGTCGGCTTTTTGTTCGTCGGCATCGTGCGCCAGCAGGATTGGCTGGGCGGCGAAATGGGCGTGTCGGCAATTCCCGATTCCGGTCTGTCGAAGACCGGCTTCATGCTGCTGTCGCTGCTGCTGTGCGTCGCCACCGCGCTGTTGTGCATCTACATCCGCCGCTCGTGGATGGGGCGCGTGTTCAACGGCGTCGCGGAAGACGAAGACACGATGCGCGTGCTCGGCATCGACGTGCCGCGCTACAAGCTGGCGGCATTCGCGATCGGCACCGCACTGGCCGGCCTGGCCGGCGGACTGTATGCGCAGCACCTGAAATTCATCGGCCCGGACAGCTTCGGCTTCATCGAATCGATCACCGTGCTGTCGATGGTGGTGGTCGGCGGCATCGGCTCGGTGGCCGGCGTCGCGCTCGGCGCCGCGGTGCTGAGCGCGCTGCCCGCGTGGTTCCAGGTCATCGGCGATTACAAGCTGCTGGTGTACGGCGGCCTGCTGTTCCTGATGATGCGTTTCTCGCCCGGCGGCATGGCCGGCCTGGCGTCGCGCGCGCTCGCTTCGCTGAAGGGAGGACGCGCATGAATTCACCATTGCTGAAAGTCGATGGCGTGACCGTGCGCTTCGGCGGCCTGACCGCGATCGACAATGTGTCGTTCGACGTCCGCCAGGGCGAATTGCTGGGCCTGATCGGCCCCAACGGCGCCGGCAAGACCACCATGCTGCGCTCGATCACCGGCGTAGTGCGCGTGACCGAAGGCAGCGTCGAGCTCGCCGGCGAAAACCTGAGCGCCTTGCCGACGCACAAGCGCATCCAGAAAGGCCTGGCGCTGTCGCAACAGCTGGTCAAGCCGTTCCGCGAAATCTCGGTGCTGGACAACGTCGCGCTCGCCGCTGGCGCCGCCTACACCCGTTCGCCGCTGAAGGCGCTGATGCATGTGTCGCAGGAACAGGAAGCCGCGGCCGGCCGCGAGCTGCTGAAGCGCGTCGGCATCGACGCCTACGCGAACCAGAAGCCCGGCATCCAGCCGCTGGGCGTGCAGAAGCGCCTGGAAGTGGCGCGTGCGCTGGCATTGAAACCGAAACTTTTGCTGCTCGACGAGCCGCTGGCCGGCCTCAATTCGAAGGAAGCGCATGCGCTGGCGACCACCATCGGCGAGATCAATCGCCAGGGCGTGACCATCGTGCTGATCGAACACAACCTCGGCGAAGTGATGCGCATCTGCCAGCGCCTGGTGGTGCTCGACAACGGCCGCAAGATCGCCAGCGGCGATCCGCGCAGCGTGATGAACGATGCCGCGGTGCGCGCCGCCTACCTGGGCGGCGACGCGCTGGCGGAGGAGCAGGCCGCGTCCGCGGTCGCGGGAGGCATCCATGCTTGAACTGAAAAACCTCAGCTGCGGCTACGGCGCATTCCACGCGGTCGGCGGACTGTCGCTAACGCTGCAGCCCGGCACCATCACCGGCCTGCTCGGTGCCAACGGCGCCGGCAAGTCGTCGACGCTGATGTGCATCGCCGGCCACGTCGCGCTGCACGGTGGATCGATCCTGTTCGACGGCCAGGACATCGGCGCGCTGCCGCCGCACGAACGGGTCCGGCGCGGCATCGCGATTTCGCCGGAAGGCCGCCGCCTGTTCAAGGACCTGACGGTCGAAGACAACCTGCGCGTCGGCGGCCTGGTCCAGCCGGCCAGCCATTTCCAGAAAGATCGCGACTACGTGCTGGCATTATTCCCGCGCCTTGGAGAACGGCTGACTTCACTCGCCGGCAACCTGTCCGGCGGCGAGCAGCAGATGCTGGCGATCGGCCGCGCGCTGATGACGCGGCCGAAGCTGATCATGATCGACGAATTGTCGCTCGGCCTGATGCCGAAAGTGATCGACCTCTGCTATTCGGCGCTGAAGCAATTGCAGCAGGACGGCATGACCATTTTGCTGGTCGAACAAAACACCGAGCGCGC
>UEXY01000153.1_pt1 | contig 32629 bp, 30 predicted proteins | sample 4301061 | NCBI WGS metagenome assembly UEXY01 (sample SAMEA4773184, study PRJEB27434) | metagenome | biome: 2259; feature: agricultural soil; material: soil | place: USA | collected 2014-09 | depth 0.25 m | reverse complement strand
ATCTTGATTTCCTTGGATGGCGCCTTGGCCGCCTTGGCTTTCTTGCCGTCGCCGGAAGAAGCTCTGGACTGGCTCAGGCAGCAAGGCGTCGGCGATGCCGACGTCTGGCTGGCCGAGCAGGGCGGTGCGCCGCTGGCCGCGCAGGCGCTGGCGCAGACTGATGCGCGCGAGAGCTTGGATGAATTCCTGCGCCTGCTGGCGCGTCCCGGCGTGGAGGGGGCGCTGAAAGCCGCCGAGAAACTGCAGAAAGCGCCGGTAAGCGATCTCGTTGCCTGGTTGCAGCGCTGGTTGTACGATGTGTTCTCGCTCAAGCTTTCCGGCAGAATCCGGTATTATCCGCGCTATCGGAACGAGCTGGCGGCGCTGGCGCAGCAGGCGCAGGTCGGCGACTTGCTGCGGGCGCTGAAGTCGGTCAAGGAGCGGCGCGCGATTGCCGACCATCCATTGTCGCCGAAGCTGTTTATCGAAGACATGTTGCTGGACTATTCATCGATTTTTTCCTGAGAAGCCGTAAAGGACTGTCATGGCCGATGCACCTGTGATTTCAACATCAGCCGCCGCCAACGGCGCGGCGGTCGCGCGTCCCTCGGTCCTGTCCTTGCCGATCAAGGAGAAGGCTGCGCTGTATGCCGCCTACATGCCTTTTCTCGCCAATGGCGGCATCTTCGTCCCGACCAACAAGCCGTACAAGATCGGCGACGAGATCTACCTGATCCTGACGCTGATGGATGATCCGACCAAGTACCCGATCGCCGGCAAGATCGCCTGGATCACGCCGGCCGGCGCCAACAACAACAAGGCGCAGGGCATAGGCGTGCATTTTTCGTCCGATGAAAGCGGTCAGCGCGTCAAGCTGCGCATCGAGGAATTGCTCGGCGCGGCCTTGCGTTCGTCGCGCGCCACACACACCTTATAAGAATTTCGTCTTCGTATGTCTCACACGCATCGCCTCGCCCGTTTCGACGATTTGCCCGCCATCGTCTCGATCTACAACAGCACCGTGCCGTCGCGCGAGGTGACGGCGGATACCGAACCGGTGACGGTCGAATCGCGCCATGCGTGGTTCGCCGAGCACACGCCAGAACGCCGTCCGTTATGGGTGGTGGAACAGCAAGGGCAGGTCGCCGGCTGGCTGTCATACTCCAACTTTTACGGTCGTCCGGCGTATGCCGGCACCGCGGAATTGTCGATCTACATCCACGAAGATGCGCGCGGCAAGGGACTGGGCCGCTACTTCCTCGATGAGGCGATCAAATTCGCGCCGGAAATCGGCGTGCATACCTTGCTCGGTTTCATCTTCGGCCACAATCTGCCCAGCCTTCGCCTGTTCGACGCGTTCGGCTTCGAACGCTGGGCCAACCTGCCGCGCGTGGCGACGCTTGACGGCATCGAACGCGATCTGATCATCGTCGGCAAGCGCGTCGCCTGAGCCGGCGCAGCGCAAAGCCCGTACGCGCGACAGCGTAAAATACGCGGCATGTACATCGATTCCCATTGCCACATCAACTTCCCCGAGCTGGCCGCCCGCCTGCCCGAAATTTTCGACAAGATGGCCGACAATCGCGTCACGCATGCGCTGTGCGTGTCGGTCGATCTGCCGGACTTTCCGCAGGTGCTGGAGCTCGCCGAAAAGCACCCGCACATCTACGCGTCGGTCGGCGTCCATCCCGATTACGAAGAAACGCCGGAACCCAGCGTCGAAGACCTGGTGCGTTTGTCGAATCATCCGAAGATCGTCGCTATCGGCGAAACTGGCCTCGACTACTACCGGCTGGAAGGCGATCTCGAATGGCAGCGCGAACGCTTTCGCACGCATATTCGCGCATCGCGCGCGACCGGCAAGCCGCTGATCATTCATACCCGCGCCGCGTCCGGCGACACCATCCGTATCATGCGTGAAGAGGGGGCTGCGCCGGAGCGCGGCGGCGCCGGCGGTGTCATGCACTGCTTTACCGAGTCACTGGAAGTCGCGCAGGCGGCGATGGAGATGGGTTTCTATATTTCATTTTCCGGCATCGTCACCTTCAAGAGTGCGAAGGAGTTACAGGCGGTTGCCCGCGCTGTTCCGCTCGAGCGCATGCTGATCGAAACCGATTCGCCATACCTGGCGCCGGTCCCGCACCGCGGCAAGATCAACGAGCCCGGCCTGGTGTGCCACGTCGCCGAATTCCTCGCCAGGCTGAAAGAGCTTCCGCTGGAACAGGTCGCGCGGCAGACCACCGATAATTTTTTCAATCTGTTCAAGATTGCGCGCTGAGTCAGTATGTCCAACGCGAGAAAGCAAGTGATGAAAAATACCGGCGCTCCGATCTGTCGCCGCAAGATGCTCGGCCTGCTGGCAGCGATCCCGCTCGCTGCGGCGATTCCCGGCATCGCGATTGCCGGCGCCTACGACGATTTTTTCCGCGCGGTGAAGATAGATAATGCGCCGGTGATCAAGTCGCTGCTCGCGCGCGGCCTCGATCCCAATCTGATCGAAGCCGAGCGCGGCGACACCGGCCTGATCCTCGCGTTGCGCGAGAACTCGATGAAGGTGTTCGAGCTGCTGCTCAATGCCAGCGGAATCGATATCGAAGCGAAGGCGACCAACGGCGACACGGCGTTGATGATCGCCAGCTACAAGGGCAACAAGCACGCTGTGCAGGCGTTGATCGCCAAAGGCGCCGAAGTGAATCGCCCCGGTTGGACGCCGCTGCACTACGCCGCCGCGATCGGCAACAACGAGATTGTGCAGATATTGCTCGACCGGTCGGCTTACATCGACGCCGAATCGCCGAACAAGACCACGCCGATCATGATGGCCGCGCGCGGCGGCCATATCTACACCGTCAAGCTGCTGCTCGACGAAGGCGCGGACGCCACGCTGAAGAACGAGCTCGGCATGACGGCAATCGACTTCGCCGAGAAACACGAGTTCAAGGATATCGCCGAGGGCCTGACTCATCGGTTGAAGAAAGCGGGCAAGCCGTAGCTCGCGCGATGCCAGCGGCAATCAGGGCAGGCTCAGCAGCACTTCCAGTCCGCCGGAAGGATGATTGAACAGGCGGATCGTTCCGCCGTGCTGCTCGGCAATATTGCGCGCGATGGTCAGCCCGAGCCCGGTGCCGCCGGTATGGCGCGAGCGCGAGCCCTCAAGGCGATAGAACGGTTCAAACACTTTCTCCAGTTCGTGGTCGGGAATACCGGGCCCGGCATCCTTGATGCGTACCACGGCAAGCGCGCCCTCGCGCGCCGTGCGGACCTGCGCCGAGTGCCCGTACTTCACCGCATTGTCGATCAGGTTAGTCAAGCAGCGGCGCAAGGCGAGCGGGCGGGCCATCAGCGATGTGCCGGTTTTCCCGCTAAAGCTGACCGCTTGCCCGGCGTCGGCGGCATCGGCGCACACGCTATCGATCAGGGAATCGAGATCGAGGCGCTGCATCGGCTCTGACGAGTCCATGCTGCGTGCGAGATCGAGGCCTTCGCGCACCATGCCTTGCATCGCCGACAGGTCGCTCACCAGTTTTTCCCGCAGCTCGGGATCATCCACCTTCTCCAGTCGCAGCCGCAGCCGGGTCAGCGGCGTTTGCAGGTCGTGCGTGATCGCCGCGAGTATGTGCGCGCGCTGCTTGATGTGCTGACGGATGCGCGATTGCATCGCGTTGAATGCGGCAGCGGCCTGCCTGATCTCCTTCGCGCCGCGCTCCGGCAGCGGCGGCCGCTCGATGTTGTTGCCGAGTTCGGTGGCGGCCTGTGCCAGCTGCTTGAGCGGCCGCATGGTCATGCGGGCAACGATGGCGGCGAGCGCGCCTATGCCTAGCAGGAACAGCAGTCCGTAAGTCTGCAAATCCATGCGCGGCGCGATCGGAGGCGGCCGCGGCGGCAGGATGGTGAGGCGCAGGCGGCTGCCGTCGTGCAGCGTGATCAACAGCGCTTCACAGCCGCGGCGTTCGGCGGACCGCCGTCGGCCAGGCGGCGACGCGCAATCGTTTGGCCGGGTCGGTGTCGACGCGATTCGATAGCCCTCGGGTAGGCGGCGGTCGAGCAAGGCCGCGAGCGGCGAGCGCATTTCGCTCGCCACATCGGCCGGCCCGGCCGGCTCCGCCCGCATCCCCATGCCCGCCGTTGCGTTGAAAACAGACTCACGCCACTGCGCGGGAACGGTGTCGAGCGAAAGTACGAGCTGCGCGGCGCGCTCCACCGCGTGATAGTCGCGGAACTGCCCGATTACCCGTTCCCGCTCATTGAAAGCGAAGCCGAAAGCGAGCAGCGCGCTGACTACGACACCGGCGATCAGCATCAGGAATACCCGCGTGGTCATCGACTGCAGCAGCGCTTTCATTCCTTGGCAACCAGTGTGGCGAGCACGTAGCCTTCATTGCGCACAGTCTTGATGATTTGCGGCGAGCGCGCGTCGTCGCCGAGCTTCTGGCGCAGGCGGCTGATCTGCAGGTCGATCGAGCGGTCGAACGGGTCGGCGTCACGACCCTGTGTCAGATTGAGCAACTGGTCGCGGCTGAGGACGCGGTTGGCATGGTCGAGAAAAATCTTCAGCAGGCGGAATTCGGCGCCGGACAGCGCCACTACCACGCCATCCGGATTGATCAGGTGGCGCGCGGTGAAGTCCATGGTCCAGCCGGCGAAGCGCATCTGTTGCGGCTCGGCCGCCTGCAGATTAGGCGGCAGCGCGTGCGTGCGGCGCAGGACGCTGCGGATGCGCGCGAACAGTTCGCGCGGCTCGAAGGGTTTGGGCAGGTAATCGTCGGCACCCATTTCGAGGCCGAGAATACGATCGACCGGCTCGCCGCGCGCGGTCAGCATGACGACTGGAATCGTGGAGCCGGCGCGCAGGTTGCGGCACAGGGTCAGCCCGTCGTCGCCCGGCAGATTCAGGTCGAGCACGATCAGGTCGACGCGCGCTTCGCCCAGCACTTTCCACATCGCCTTGCCATCGCCGGCGGTCAGCGCCTTGTAGCCGTTCTTTTCCAAATATTCGGCGAGCAGCGCGCTGATCTCGCGGTCGTCGTCGACAATCAGAATCTGGGCAGGGGTTTCCATGGGCGGAATTATGGCAAGTTCGGGCGTGCGCTGGTAAGCAAATTGTATCGCGGTGTTTCCTCGCGCAGGCCAGATACAGGGGGATACAAAGGCGCGCTTGCGTGTTACTTGCCGCTACAACAATTCATACGGCCGACAAGGGCGCGATACATGGATCGGCGACCATGGGAACCGTGCGCAAAGCACTGACGAACGAACTTGAGAAAAGGAATGATGATGACGACATTTCGCAAACGCCTGCTGGTCGGTCTGGTGGCGCTCGGCCTCGGCGCCGGCTCATTTGCCGCGTATGCGGACAAGCCGGACTGCGGTCCAATGGGCGCGGGGCCGGCATCGTGGCACGGCCGCTCTGCCGAGCGCATGAAAGAGCATATGGAAAAGCGCCAGGCCGAGCTGCACGACAAGCTCAAGCTCAACGCGAACCAGGAGGCCGGATGGAAAGCCTATATCGCCCGGATGAAACCGGCGGAGCGCGCGGCGCGTCCGGACCGGGCTGAAATCGACAAGCTGCCCGCACCCGAGCGAATGGAAAAGATGCTCGGCTTCATGAAGGACGCCGAGCAGCGCATGGCCGACCGCGTGGCGGCGACCAAGGAGTTTTACGCGATGCTGTCCCCGGAACAGCAAAAAATCTTCGATGAGGGATTCGGTCACGGCCGTCACGGCCGATCGCATTAACCGTTTTCCGCATTACCCGTGCAAGCTGCCTTCCATCTCCTGAGCGGCAAGCCTTGGCGAGGAACCACCCGGCTCCTCGCCTTTTTTAATGCAGCTTGATGCGCGGATTGCGCACCCGGTTGATGGTTTCCGCCCAAGCGGAAAGCCAGGTATGGAACCAGCCGTTGACCGCGATCTGGTGATGTTTGTGCAGCCACCAGTACATCCACTTGGCGATGCTGCCTTCGATGAAAACCGAGCCTTTGGCAAGCGCACCCATCAGGCTGCCGACCGTACTGTAGTCGCCGAGCGAGACCAGCGAGCCATAGTCGCGGTAAGTAAACTCGAGCAGCGATTTCCCTTCCAGCATGCGGATCAGCGATTTAGCCAGCGTGCTCGCCTGTTGATGCGCTGACTGCGCGCGCGGTGGCACCACGGATTTGCCGTCGACCTGCGGGCAGGCGGCACAATCGCCCAGCGCGAAAATCGACGGATCGCGCGTGCTCTGCAGCGTGCGGTGCACGACTAGCTGATTGAGGCGATTGGTTTCCAGGCCGCCGATCTCCTTCATGAAATCCGGCACCTTGATGCCGGCCGCCCAGACCACGATTCCGCTCGGGATGAATTTGCCGCTCGCCATTTGGACGCCGTCCTTCGATACTTCGACCACTTTCTCGTTGACGTGGACCTCGATAGCGAGCGTGCGCAGCTCGCGCGCCACCGCGTCGGACAGGCGCTCCGGCAATGCTTGCAGCAGGCGCGGCGCGGCGTCGACGACGACAATCTTCAGATCTTTCTCCGGATCGAAATTGGCCAGTCCGTAGCTGGACAGGATCTTGGCGGTCATGTGCAGCTCGGCCGACAACTCGACGCCGGTGGCGCCGCCGCCGATGATGGTGACGGTGAAACGCCCCTGGCCCGGCGTCTGCGCCTTGGCCTGCGCGCGCAGGCAGGAATTGACCAGGCGCTGGTGGAAACGCTCGGCGGCGGCCGGCGAATCGAGCATGATGCTGTTGTCCTGCACGCCGGGTGTGTTGAAATCGTTAGTCTGGCTGCCCAGCGCGAGCACTAGGGTGTCGTAAGGAAGAACCTGGCGCGGCAGGATTTCTTCGCTATCGTCGTCGTAGGCTGGCGCCAGGCAGATTTCCTTTTTTGCGCGATCGAGGCCGTCCATGCGGCCGAGGCGGAAATTGAAGTGATGCGTGCGGGCCAGCGCCAGGTATTCGAGCTGATCCGCATGGCTGTCCATTGTGCCGGCCGCAACCTGATGCAGGAGCGGCTTCCAAAGATGGGTGCGCGCCGCATCGACCAGCGTGATAACGGCTTTTTTGTTCTTTCCCAGCTTCTTGCCGAGGCGGACGGCAAGTTCCAGCCCGCCGGCGCCGCCGCCGACAATCGTGATCCGGTGCGGGATCGTCGCAGTTGCCGCTGTCAATCGCGTCTCCTTGGTGAATAAATGGCCGATCCGCCGATTCTGCCTGCGGCGCCCCTATGCCGCATTCAAGAATGCGATGATTTTATTATGAAAAAGACATCCATCGACCGATGTGATTCGACACCAATGCGGCTGTGCCGCCTCGCGTTGTGCAGGTAGTCCGACATTGAACGCAAGCCCATTCCGTTGATCGCGGCCGACGAGGTCGAGCGCGGATTGGTTTTCCGCGGTTCGGAAAAACTACCGCTCGGCAACCAGATCAGGCCGGTAACGAAACTAACCAGGTTTCTGTTGATCGGCGCGCAGGATTCAATTCCGCTCAGTGCGACATCAGAACGGGAACGGTCATCGACTCCAGCACCGTGCGCGTGACGCCGCCAAGCAGGATTTCGCGGAAACGCGAATGCCCGTAGCCGCCCATCACGATCATGTCGGAGCCGAGATCAGTGGCGATCGACAGTAGAGCGTTGCCGACGTCGACTTTGGTTTTCTGTCGCGCCACGTTGACCTTGATGCCGTGGCGCGCCAGATACAGGCCGATGTCGGCGCCCGGTTGTTCGCCATGCGCGTCGCCGCGGGTATCGGCGTTGAATACCACCACGTCGACATTGTCGGCGCGCCTGAGCAGCGGGATCGCGGCGGTGACTGCGCGCGTGGCGCTGGTGCTGGTGTCCCACGCGATCAGCACGCGCTTGGCAAGCGCCTCATGGCTGCCGGCGTACGGAACGATCAGCACCGGGCGCCCGGAATTCATCACCACAAACTCGGGAAAGTCGGGCAGCGTGGCGGAAGGCTCTTGATCCACGTCAGCCTGGCCGATCACCGCCAGATCTGCGTAGCGCGCCTGCAGGCTGATGCCGGCGCCGGCTTCGTCGTCGATATCGCGCGATTCGTAGGACGGTACGCCGCTTTGGCGTGCGATCGTTTCGAACACGGCCAGCGCCTCCTTCGCATCCTTGCGCAATTCATCGAGGTGCTTGCCGAGATGCGTGGTCATGCCACTAGCGTCATAGACGAACCTGCTCTGATAGATGAAGTGCGATATACCGGTAGGCGCCACGCCGATCAGGTGCGCGTCTTCACTGATCGCGATCCTGGCGGCGAATTCGATGCGCGCGCCGGCGTGCTTGTCGCTGCCGACATGGACAAGAACCGTTTTGTAGGACATGTGTTTCCCCTTTTCGCGGAAGAACGGCGGCCGATACAGACCATTAATAGCGTAGGGCGCGTCCGCGAACCAGTCCAGAAAAATACGGCTGCGCCAAGCGATAACGCGGGCGGTTTTGATACAGCTCAATTTCCGCTCGGAACACAATTAGGTGACTTCGATCCGGACATTTCCGTGCATTCCGGATTGCTTTCGGCGCTCGGGGAATATAACATTCATTATTAATGCATCTTTAAGGATTTCCCATGAGCCTGCTAATCATCGAAGAACCGCGCGATTCGCGCCGCGAAAAGACCACGCCTATGCAGCATCCTCTGTTCCGTCTCGGTTTTCGTCCGTTCTATCTGCTGGCCGCGGCGTTCGCGGCGATCAGCGTGCCGCTGTGGATCGCGCGCTATTTCGACCTGCTGGCCGGCCTGCCGCATGTGGACTTGAACTGGCACATGCACGAGATGGTGTTCGGTTTCGTGATCGCGGTCATCATCGGCTTCCTGTATACCGCCGGCCGCAATTGGACCGGCCTATGGACACCGCGTCGCGGTCATCTGGCGCTGCTGGCCGGCCTGTGGCTGGCGGGGCGCATCGCGATGCTGGCCGCGCCTCCGGCGCTGGCCGCATTGATCGATGTCGCCTTTCTGCCGCTGGCGACGTGGCCGTTGTACCGCGTGCTGAAACGCGCCGGCAGCAAGCGCAACATGTTTCTGGTCGGCTTGCTCGGCCTGCTCACCACCGTGAATGCATTATTCCACGCGGCCGTGCTCGGCTGGACCGGCATGCCGCCGGTAACCCTGATACAGGCGGCGATCCTGGTCGTGGTGCTCATCGAATCGGTGATCGGCGGCCGCGTGATTCCGGGTTTTACCGCGAACGCGATTCCCGGCGTCCGGCCGATCATTAATGAAAATCGCGACCGTATCAGCCTCGCCTTGACCGCGTTGGCTTCGCTCGCATGGATCGCGCATCTGCCGGCGCCGCTGGTGGCATCGCTGGCGTTCGTCGCAAGCTGCGCGCAACTGACGCGGCTGGCCGGCTGGAAGCCGCACACGACGCTCGGCAATCCTTTGTTGTGGATATTGCATGTTTCCTATGCATGGATCCCGCTCGGCTTCTTCCTGATGGCGCTCGCTGCCGTTGACGTCACCACCGGCAGCGCGGCCTTCCATGTGCTGACGGTCGGTTCGATGGCCGGCATGATCATTGGCATGATCACGCGCACCGCGCTCGGCCATACCGGCCGGCCGCTGAAGGCCGGGCGCAGCGAACTGCTGATGTATGTGCTGGTACAGGTCGGCGTGATCGCGCGGCTGCTGGCAGCGGTCGATGCGCTGGGCCTGCGTCCGGCCATGCTGCTGGTCGCCGCCGCCAGCTGGTGCGCCGCCTTCCTGCTGTATGTCGTGGTATATGGCCCTTACCTGGTTCGCGCGCGCGTCGACGGCCGCGACGGCTGACGGCTGCCGCATGGAATTCCGGCTTTTTGACCTGGATCAGGGCCGCGGCCCGCTTCGCGCCAGTATGCCGCAATCCGGTGCGATGAAGAACAGGGCGGAATAAAGGGGCGAAGCAGCACCTGTTTTCCCGAAAACGGGAAGGACTGGCGACCCTTCTGGTAGAGTTCGGCCATGAGCAAAATGACCCTGGACCGTATCCTGCAGTCGCAGGGCTTCGGCAGCCGCAAATGGTGCCGGGAACTGATTGCCGACGGCGAAGTTCGCGTCGCCGGCGAAGTGGTGACTGATTATCGTGCGAGCTTTGAAACCGCTGGTTTAAGCTTTAGCATTTTCGAAGAGGATTGGCTTTACCGCGAGCATGTCTACATCGCGCTGAACAAACCGTCCGACTACGAGTGCTCGCGCAAGCCCAGCCATCATCCCGGCGTGTTGACGCTGCTGCCAGAGCAATTCACCTGGCGCGACGTGCAGCCGGTCGGACGGCTGGATCACGACACCACCGGCCTGCTGCTGATGTCGGACGACGGCGGCTTCATCCATGCGCAATCGTCGCCGCGCCGCCACGTGCCCAAGCTGTATACCGCCGTCACCCACGCGCCGGTCACCGACGCCTTGCTCGCCCAGCTGCTCGCCGGCGTGCAGTTGCACGATGAGCCGGCGCCGCTGGCGGCGCAGTCGTGCCGCCGACTGGATGAACATCGGATCGAAATCGTGCTGGAACAGGGCAAATATCATCAGGTCAAGCGCATGCTCGCGGCAGCCGGCAATCATTGCGAAGCGTTGCGCCGTACGGCCATCGGCCGCCTTGCGCTTGACATGCTGGAACTGGAGGAAGGTGAGTGGTGCTACCTGGAGCCCGAGCATCTGGCGCTGTTGGCGCCTGAATGACGGATCACGCTGCGCTTTCCGGCGATGCGATGGCATTCGACAACAAATCAACGTTGTTTCCAATCCTCAACGTAGTGCATCGAAGGAATTTACGCATAATATAGAAGCCATTGCGTCCACTCAACATTCACCGGTATGGCAGACACAGAATACAAACGCCTTATCCAGTCGGCGAAAGAGCGCGCCCTGTTCGCGTTTCTAGCTGTCGTGCAGCGCGCCATCCAGGATGCGGACAGGAATATTGTCAACCTGCTGAGCAGCGCCAAGTCGGGAGCGGACCAGAGCGCGCTGACGTCGGTCCGGCATTTCCTGCGCCAGGACGGCAATGTCTTTCTCAGGAGCGTAGACACGCTGTTCCGCAATTCGCTGGATCGTGCGATGCAGACGATGTACGTCGACATGCGCCCGGGTATGCGCAAGCTGTCCGCCGACGAGCTGTCACTGATCGACGACGAGGTCGTCAATCATCAGATCGGAGTCGGCCGCCTGACCGAACGCATGCGCGAAGCCAATGAGGAAAGTATCGGCCGGCTGAACGTGATCGTGGCCCAACTGCACGGCCAGCGTGAAGCGCGCGAGCGTGAAAACCCCTTTCGTCCTTATTTGCTTGCGCGGGCGCTGTATGACGGCATTCGCGAAATTGCCAGCGACGAGCCGAAGGCCAAGCTGTTGTTCGAACACCTGTCGAACGCCTTGATCCAGCATCTGCCCGGCTACTACAACGCGATCCGCGAAGTGTTCGAATCGTCCGGCGTGCACGGCAAATTCCTTGCCCAGCGTTCGAAAACTGCGCACAACCAGCGTTATTTCGGCGCACCTCCGGCAAACCAGGCCGGTGCGCCTTCCGATCTCGGCGCGCGCGTGATACCGCGCCTGCAGCAGGTGCTGGAAACCCTGCAGGCGGCGCCGAACGTGACTGCCGCGGCGGCCGGGGAAGAGCGCCCGGCAACGGTCGAGGACTTCATCCGCACGATGTTCAGTCCGTCCAGATCTTTTATCCTGTCGCCCGACGGCGAATTCGCCAAGGGGCGCCCGAGCGCGCTGGCCGGCAAGAACAGTGCGCCGCCCAATCCGCTGGTGACGCAGCTGAACCGCTATCAGCAAGTGGCGGCGCGCGGCCAGTCGGTCGACGACAAGCTCGCTCCCGAGCAAAACCAGCTGTCCGCCTTGCGCGAGCGCATGGATCTCGGGGTCGCATCACCGATGGAACGCATGACGGTCGACGTGGTGGCGATGCTGTTCGAATTCATCCTGGGCGACGAACAGATTCCCGCCGCCTTGCGGCAAATCATCGGACGGCTGCAAATTCCGATTCTCAAGGCCGCGGTACTCGAGCCCGAACTGATGCATGATGAAAGACATCCGGCACGGCGCTTGCTGAACCGGATGAGCACGACCGCGGTGGCGACCGATTCCGGCACGCAGGCGGGGCAGAAGCTGGCGGCCGAAATCGAGCGCATCGTTGCCGCGATTCTGGCAGGCTTCGATGCCGACACGGCGATTTTTGCCGGCAACCTGCAGGATTTCGAACGATTCCTGGCCGACTATCTGCGGCAGGACGACGGCCAGACCACGCGCGCCATCGAAGCGGTGGAAGCAGCGGAAAAATTCAGCGTGCTGCTCACGAATGCGACCGATGCACTATGCGAGGTGCTGCTGCCCTTGAATGCGGACAAGCGCATTTCGGATTTCATCATCCATGTGTGGCCGCATGTGCTGGTGCACGCGGTGGCGCGAGATGCGGAGAACACGCTGCCGCCGGCGGAAGGCGACAGCCTGTTCCAGCAATACCGCGCGGTCGTGCCGGAATTGTTGTGGAGTATCCAGGAAAAGGCGGATGCCGACGAACGCACGGCGCTGGTCCGCATGCTGCCGGACGTGGTCAGACGTTTGCGCAAGGCCCTGCTGCTGATCCAATTGCCGGAAGACGAGTCGAAGCGGATCCTCGACCTGCTGGTCGAGATGCATACGCAGATCTTGCGCGCCTCTCCCAAGGAAGGCGGCAAGCCGCTGCCGGGCCTGGGCGAGCTGCACGAAGAATTTGCGCGGCTGAAGCTGGGCTGGGACCGCGCGTCATGGAGTTTGAGCGAGCCGCCGCGGCCGCGCGCTTCCATCATCGAAGAAGTATTCGCGCGGCATGGTGTCGCGGCCGAACTGAATCTCGGCGTGCAGTCCATCGCCTCGTCGCTCGCCGATCGGGAGTTCCTGGCGCAGACTTATTTGCTGGGCACGCGCGTCGCGTTCCGCGCGGACGGCGCGGGCGAGCTCACCGGCCAGCTGGTGTGGGTCAGCACGCACCGCTCGCTCTATCTGTTCAGACAAGACTGCAAGGGAACGCCGGTGGTGTTCACCTTCGCTTCCCTATTGGAGGCGCTGCGCGAGGAAACCATCGTGCCGGTCGAATACGCGCCGGTGTTCGAACGGGCGGTGGAGTCGCTGCTGTTCGACGCAGGGAACCTGCAGGCTGCGTCGGCGTAGCGCCGCCTCGCTCGCCGGCATCGCGTCACTTGATGATGCGGTAGCAAGGGTTATATTTCTTGCCGGGCAGCTTCATCCGATGCTGGGCGACGAACGACGCCAGCAGTGCGTCCATTGGCTCCATGATGCGTGCATCACCGTGAATTTCGAATACACCGTGCTGCTCGATCGCACGGATCCCCTGGTCCTTGACGTTGCCGGCGACCACCCCCGAAAACGCGCGCCGCAGGTTGGCTGCCAGTAAATGGCGCTCCTGGCCCTTGTGCAGATGCAGGTTGCGCATGTTCTGATGCGTGGGAAGAAATGGCTGCTGGAATTCATGATCGATTTTCAATAGCCAATTGAAGTAATACGCATCGCGGCGGTCCTTGCGAAATTCGCGCACCAGCTTGATGCCGGCATGCATTTCCTGCGCCACACGCGCCGGGTCGTCGATGATGATCTTGTAGCGGCTCCGTGCATCCGGCCCCAGGGTTTCGCCGATAAACTGGTCGATCTGCATGAAATAATCGCGCGAGCTTTCTGGCCCAGTGAGGACCAGCGGAAAGGGCAGTACGGCATTGTCCGGATGCAGCAGGATGCCGAGGATGTACAGGATTTCTTCCGCCGTGCCGGCGCCGCCCGGAAACACGACGATGCCGTGGCCGGCACGCACGAAGGCTTCCAGGCGTTTTTCGATGTCCGGAAGAATCACCAGGTCGTTCACGATCGGGTTCGGCGACTCCGCCGCGATGATGCCGGGCTCGGTCAGGCCAAGATAGCGGCCGTTGCTGATGCGCTGCTTCGCGTGCGCGATCGTGGCGCCTTTCATCGGCCCCTTCATTGCTCCTGGGCCGCAGCCGGTACAAATGTCGAGGCTGCGCAGGCCCAGCTCATAGCCGACTTTCTTCGAATAGTCGTATTCTTCGCGCGAAATCGAGTGCCCACCCCAGCACACCACCAGGTTGGGCGTGGTCATCGGTCGCAATACGTTGGCGTTGCGCAGGATGTGGAACACCGAATCGGTGATTCCTTCCGACGACTTCAGGTCGAATTTCGGATTGGCGTTGATCTCGTCGCTGACGTAGATCACGTCGCGCAGCACGGCGAACAAATGCTCGTGTATGCCCTTGATCATTTTGCCGTCGACGAAAGCGTTGGCCGGCGCGCCCTTGATATCGAGCTTGATGCCGCGTTCGCGCTGGATAATGCTGATGTCGAACGACTTATAGCGCTCCAGCAGTTCCTTGCCGTCGTCGAGCGGGTTGCCGCAGTTCAGCACCGCCAGCGAGCAATTACGAAAAATCGAATACAGGCCGCCTTGACTGTTGTCTAGCAGTTTGGTGACTTCGGCCTTGGACAGAACGTCCAGCCGGCCTTCGGGAGAAATCTGGGTATCGATGACGTCGTGTTCCATGTTTTTTTCTGCAGTAATGGGTGAAGCGGTAAATCAGTATACCGGCCCGATTTATCCATTGAACAAGCATTTTTTTGCGAGATGGGGCGCTGGTTGATCCGACGCAACAGGTTTGGCCGCGGCTGGGATCGGGGAACGGATGCCGCGCTTGAAAGACGGAGGCGTTGCCGCTAAAAGTGGAGCGCACTTCGCCGCCACCATTTCTTCCGCGCACGCGCGACGCTCATCTTTCCAAAAAATGCGAACCGACCGATCGAGGCTGGTCTAACGCCTTACCTTCGGCGTATCGCCGAAGCGCTCCATCTACTCTCTGTTATCAGGAGGAAGCATGAAGAAATTATCAGCGGCGATTCTTATTTCCCTATTGGGAGCAAGCGGCGCGGTTTTCGCACAAACCAGTTCATCACCATCCACCACCAAACCCGACGCGACGATGAGCAGCGGAACGAGTGGGACAAGCGATATGCAAAAACCGCCGGGCAGCAGCGGCTCGAGCGATTCGCCGGGCAGCGCAGGCACTTCGAGCGGCGGCGCGTGGGGCAGCGATTCGTCCGGCGCGACGAGCGGCTCCTCGGATTCCAGCCCGGGTCAAAGCAGCGGCTCTTCGAGCATGCCCGGCACTGCCGGCACCGACGAAAGTACCGGCACCAGTCGCGATATGCCGGGCCCGGGCAGCAGCGGCTCGTCCGACGCCGATAACGCCACCCGGCAGTATTCCAGCCCCTCCGGCACTTCTTCGGAGTCCACCGGCAGCGGCAGTCGCTGACAATCGAAACACTCACCCGTCCGACCGGCGCAAACGGCGCCGGCCGTTGCCTTCGAATAATGCGCCCCTCTGTTGAGCGCGGTCATCTGCCTTCCTTCAACAATGGAGTGAAATGCTTATCTAGACCATACCGACCCTGTTTGGCATCCGCGCGGCAGGAAAATACATGGAGAAGAACAATGCAAACCCTGAGTTACACCGTTGGAAACTGGCACGCAGAAACCCGGCTTGAAGAACTGGAGACCGGCAAAATGATGGCGGTGATCTCGCTGACGGACGAGAAAGGCACGGCGATGAACGGCTCGAAACATACGGTTGTGTTCCAGCATGACAAGGAACTGGATGCACAGGCTGAAACCGAAATGCTGGTGCGCCGCCTGCTGCGCGAACGATACGGTATTTAAACCGGTAACCTGCGCTTGAATTCTCCGCCCCCCGCCATTGACAGACGGCAAGCGCAGGCACACATCATCCCCATCGAGCGTTATCGCCGCCGGAACTATTAACTGGCTTCATGATCTTTTATCTACAGGGCGGCAATCTTATAACCGTGTAAAGGGAACGGTTGCTTTTCTTGCCCGGGGCTGCGGCATTTCGGATATCAGATTGGCCGCGGCCAGCGTTCCGGCCTGTCGATTATTGCTAACAGGCGGTGCTTTGCTGCCCGCATCGACCTATCGATTTTCAGTACGCGCTGCGCGCGGTGCTCTTATGCTGGTGCGTCGTGGCGTATGAACGGAAGAATTTATGCCGTCCAGATTATTTCGCCTGTCGCTGCGCTTCGTATTGCCGCTGGCGCTGGTACTCGGCTTGTTCGCATACGCGGTGGTGCCGCTGGTGGATAACCTGACCTTGCGCTGGTTCGTGCGCGATCTGGACATGCGCTCGCAGTCGCTGGCGAGCGCATTGCAGGAACCGCTGCTCGAATATGTGCCGCAGAAGGCGGAGAAGCGGATCGGACAGTTGTTCGACCGCGCGCTGCGCGACGAGCGTTTGTATGCAATGGCATTCTGCGATCCCACCGGCAAGCTGCTGTACAAGACCACGACCTATCCGGCCTCGCTCGGCTGCCGGCCAGGGCAGCCCAGCGACGGCCGCCGGCAGTCGCTGGTGAATTTGCCGCACGGACCGCTGCATGTGTCGGACAGCGCGCTGGAAAGCGACGGCCAGTATCTCGGAAAACTGATCCTGGTGCACGACATGAGCTTTATCGAGCGCCGCAGCGCCGATACGAAGAAGTACGTGATCATGCTGTTTACGACGATGGCGGTGGTCATTTCGCTGATCACGGTGTTCGTCGCGCATCTCAGCTGGCGCGACTGGATCTCGTCGGTCAAGGGCATCCTGCGCGGCGAGATCGGGCCGCGCCCGCAGCAGCAGTCGACGCCGCCGGAAGTGCGGCCGATCGAGGGTGACCTGCGCGCGCTGCTGCATGAATTCAACATCGAGCGACGTACCCGCGACGACTCAACGCATCTGTGGACGCCGGAAAAACTGCGCGTGCTGCTGCATGAAGAACTGGCGGGCGATGAAGTGCTGGTGGTATCGAATCGCGAGCCTTACTTGCATATGCGCACGCGCAACGGCATCGAGGTGCAGCGCCCCGCCAGCGGCCTGGTGACGGCGGTCGAACCGGTGATGCGCGCCTGTTCCGGCACCTGGATCGCGCATGGCAGCGGTTCGGCGGACAGGGAATCGGTCGACCGCAACGACCGGGTGCCGGTGCCGCCCGCCAACCCGGCGTATACCCTGCGCCGTGTCTGGCTGACCAAGGAGGAGGAGCAGGGCTACTACTACGGCTTCGCCAACGAAGGCCTGTGGCCGCTGTGCCATATCGCGCACGTGCGGCCGGTATTCCGTTCGTCCGACTGGGAGCAGTATGAGGCGGTTAATCAGCGTTTCGCCGACGCCGTCGTGAAAGAGGCGCGCACCGACGATCCGGTAGTGCTGGTACAGGACTATCACTTCGCCTTGCTGCCGCAAATGGTAAGGGAAGCGCTGCCGAAGGCGACCATCATCACTTTCTGGCATATCCCGTGGCCGAATCCCGAGTCGTTCGGCATTTGTCCATGGCGCGAAGAAATTCTCGAAGGGCTGCTGGGCAGCACGACCCTGGGTTTTCACACGCCTTTCCATTGCAAGAATTTCCTCGAAACCGTCGATCGCTATCTGGAAACCCGGATCGAGCATGAAGCGTCGACCATTTCGTACGGCGGCAAGCTGACTCAGGTGGAAGCTTATCCGATTTCGATCGCCTGGCCGGAGGTCCGGCCCGAGCATCCGACCATTGCCGAATGCCGTGCCGCGATCCGTGAGGAGAACGGCGTGCCGTCCGACCAGTTGCTGGCAATCGGCGTCGACCGCCTCGATTACACCAAGGGCATCATCGAACGCCTGCAGGCAGTGGAGCGGATGCTGGAAGCGCATCCTAACCTGGTCGGCAAATTCACGATGATCCAGATTGCCGCGCCGACCCGTTCTTCGCTCGACGAGTACCAGAATTTCGAGGCGAGGGTGCGCATGCTGGTGCAGCGTATCAACGACCGCTTCGGCGCCGGCAATTATCGGCCGGTCATCCTGAAGGTCGAATATCACGATGCCGAGCAGGTCGACCGCTATTACCGCGCCGCCGATGCCTGCATGGTGACCAGCCTGCACGATGGCATGAACCTGGTCGCCAAGGAGTTCATCGCCGCGCGCGACGACGAGCACGGCGTGCTGGTGTTGAGCCAGTTCACCGGTGCCGCTCGGGAACTCCACGAGGCGCTGGTGGTCAACCCGTATCACATCGAGCAAAGCGCGGATGCGCTGTATCGGGCGATGACGATGCCGGAGGTCGAGCAGCGCGAGCGGATGCGCAGCATGCGTTCGCTGGTCAAGGATTTCAATATCTACCGCTGGGCCGGCCGCATGCTGCTCGATGCCGCGCGGCTGCGTCAGCGGGAACGCATCATGACCAAGATCCGTTCGCACAGCCATAAATCCTTGCGCCGCGTGGTCTGATCATGACTTCACTGTTTTCCGAAACAGGCGCGCAGCGCTTCGATGAGATTGCCGTTCCCGGACTGCTGTGCGCGTTCGATTTCGACGGCACGCTGGCGCCCATCGTCAGCGTGCCCGACCAGGCTCGCCTGCCAACAGAAATTCGCGAGCGGTTGATCGCGTTGCGGCGCTATGCGCCGGTGGCGATCATTACCGGCCGCTCGGTGCAGGACATTCGCGACCGGCTCGGATTCGAACCGGACTTCATCGTCGGCAATCACGGCCTGGAGGGCGTGCCGGGCTGGGAGCAGTTCGCCGACCGTCACGAGGCCTTGTGCAGCGCATGGCGGCGCCAACTGGACGAAGCGCTGCGCGACTCCGCATATGGCGCCGGTGTGCAGCTAGAAGACAAGCGCTATTCGCTGTCGCTGCATTACCGCCAGGCGCCCGACGCGGAACTCGCCATGCGCCGTCTCGCCGCATTGTGCCGCAGGTTGCGGCCGCGGCCGCGCGTGATTGCCGGAAAATATGTATTCAACCTGGCTGCAGAAGATGCCTGCAACAAGGGCAGCGCGCTCGGCCAGATGATCGCCGTCAGCGGCGCGCGCCATGCGATCTATGTCGGCGACGACATCACCGACGAGGACGTGTTCCGCCTGCTGCGGGGCGATGTGCTGTCGATTCGCATCGAATATGCGGCCGACAGCGCGGCACACTTTTTCCTGCCAGGGCTACGCGATATGATGGCGTTGCTGGACCGGCTCATCGAGCGCTTGCGCCTGCTTGGCGCGAGCAACTGGATGCTTGCGGAAACGGTCGGGGCGGATGGCGCCTGAACCCGACGCAGACAAGAATGGATCACGCATGAAAACACTCGACCTCGGATTGATCGGCAATTCCCGCACCAGCGCGCTGATCGACAGGAAAGCGGCCATCATCTGGTGGTGTTATCCATATTTCGACAGCGATCCGATCTGCTGTTCGCTGCTGCAGTCCGAACAGCAGGATGCGCAGTTCGGTGAAATCGGCGTCGAACTCGACGGCGACTCGCACTGCGAACAGGAATATGAACGCAATTCCGCGATCCTCGTCAGCCGCATCAAGGACGCCGCCGGCAACGGCATCGAAGTGATCGATTTCGCGCCGCGCTTCTACATGCACGGCCGCATGTTCGCGCCGGCGATGCTGGTACGCATCGTGCGCCGCATCTCCGGGCGTCCGCGTATCACGCTGCGCGTGCGGCCGGCGGTCGACTACGGCGGCGAGCGCGCCGGGACGCGCTGCGGCGCGCACCACGTGTCCTTCGTCGGCATGTCGCAATCGATGCGGCTGACCACCGATGCGCCGGTGTCGTCGGTGATCGACGAGCGCCCGTTCTTCCTGTACGACAGCGTCACGCTGATGATGGGGCCGGACGAAACCGTGGACGGTGCGCCGCATGAAGTAGGGCGCTCGTTTTATGAAATGACGCAGGCCTACTGGCACCGCTGGGTGCGCAATCTCGCGATCCCGTTCGAATGGCAGCAAGTGGTGATCCGCGCAGCGATCACGCTCAAGCTCAACGCGTTCGACGATACCGGCGCGATCGTCGCCGCCGTCACCACCTCGATTCCGGAAGCGCCGCATAGCGGGCGCAACTGGGATTACCGTTACTGCTGGCTGCGCGACGCTTATTTCGTGGTCGATGCGCTCAACAGCCTCGGCGCTACCGGCACCATGGAACACTATCTCGATTACATCCTGAACATCATCGCCGACACGCGCGATACGCCGCTGCAGCCGGTGTACGGCATCCGGCGCGAAATCGCGCTCGACGAGCGGGTCGCGCCGAACCTCGCCGGCTACCGCGGCATGGGCCCGGTACGCGTCGGCAATCTCGCCTATCACCAGGTGCAGAACGATGTGTTCGGCGAAGCCGTGCTGGCCAGCACGCAGGCTTTCTTCGACACTCGCCTTGCACGTCCGGCCGGGCGCCACATGTTCCGCGATCTCGAACGGCTGGGCGAACAGGCGGTGCGCAACTACAACGCGCCCGACGCCGGCATCTGGGAACTGCGCGGCGCGCAGCGCGTGCACACCTTTTCCAGCATCATGTGCTGGGCCGCCTGCCATCGGCTGGCCTGCATCGCGCGCAAGCTCGATCTGCCGGAACGCGAGGCGGAGTGGTCGGGCCACGCGGAGAAAATCCATGCGGACATTTGCGCCGCCGCGTGGAATCCGGACATCGGCAGTTTCGTGTCGACCTTCCACGGCGACCGGCTCGACGCCAGCCTGCTGTTGATGGCGGAGTTCCAGTTCCTGCAGCCGGACGACCCGCGCTTCGTCGCGACCGTGCGCACGGTCGAAAAGCATTTGCGGCGCGGCGACTTCCTGCTGCGCTACGACGAGGAAGACGACTTCGGGCGGCCGGAAACGGCGTTCCTGGTGTGTACCTTGTGGTGGATTCTGGCACTCGCGAAGATGGGTGAAAAAGACAGGGCGCGCGCGCTGTTCGAGAACGTGCTGGGCAAATGCAACCATCTCGGCCTGCTGGCGGAGGATGTCGCGACCGACAACGGCGAATTGTGGGGCAATTTCCCGCAGACCTATAGCATGGTCGGCCTGATCCAATGCGCGGCGCGGCTCAGCATCGCGTGGGAAAAAGCGTATTAGGAGGAGAGAGTCCATGCAGACCGGCTATATCGGCGCACTCGATATCGGCGGCACCAAGATCGCCGCCATGGTAGCCGGCCCGGACGGGCCGCTGGCGCGCGTCACGCAACCGACGGTGAAGACCGGCACGATTCGCGCGTTGCCGGAACAGACGATCGCGATGCTGGACGCCGCCTGCCGCCAGGCCGGCATCGATCCGGCGGCGATCGCCACCGTCGGCGTCGCCTCCTGCGGGCCTTTCGTCAAAAACGACGGCATGATCGGCGTGTCGGCGCCGAACATCTGCGGCGCCCGTTCGCGTGCCGAGGATCTGCCGAACGACTGGGACGTCATCCCGCTCGAAGCGGTGCTGCGCGAACGCTATGCGCACGTCGTGATCGACAACGACTGCGTCGCCGCGCTTGCGGCCGAGCGCAGTTTCGGCGCGGTGCAGGGCGAACCGGATTGCGTGTACGTGACCTGGAGCACCGGCATCGGCTTCGGTTTGTGCGTTGACGGACACATTCTGCGCGGCAAGCACGGCAATGCCGGGCATGCCGGGCACATGCTGATGAGCGAAACCCAGGATGCGCTGTGCGGTTGCGGTAATCGCGGCGACCTCGAAGGGCTGATCTCCGGCCGTAACGTCGGCAAGCGCCTGAACATGGCGACCGCCGAATTATTCCGCGCCGCGTCCGAAGGCAATCCGCAGGCGCGCGAGGCGGCCGTGCGGGCTGCGCAGTGGTTCGGACGCGCGCTGTACAACCTGGCGGCGACGCTCGATACGCGTACCTTCGTCATCGGCGGCAGCGTGTGGATGCATCATGGCGCCTGGCTGGCGCCGCTGGTGCTGGAAGAGATAGCCGGACGGCTGCCGGCATTGACCGCCGAGGTCACGATCCGGCCCGCTGGCCTGGGCGAATTCGTGGCTGATATCGGCGCGCTGACCCTGGTCGCGCCCGACGACTGGATAGCGCGCTGGCGCGCCAGTGCTCCCTGGCGCAAGCTCGCCGTGTGACGGATCGCTGCAATTGAAGAGCAGGGAGCTTGTCTTGCCTGCGGTCAACCCGATGTGCAGGAAATTGCATTTGAGCCCTCTCAACCGCGCGGGGTCTTGTGGTAGTGAGAGCGCCTACCGCACGTCATAATGTTGACGAACAATGAGATCAATGATTATGACCAGTGGCATTCAAGCCGTGCTTCGGGAAAACGACGATTCTCTTCCGGGCCGGTCGGCGCCGGCCGATGAAATCAGCATTGCGTGTTACGAAGACAAAGTGCCGGCATTCGCGGGCGCCGAGATCGAGCGGCTGTATGGGCATCTTTATTGTTCGCTGTCCTACTTCGAGACGGCGAAGCAGCTCGCAGGCGCGAGCACCTACGTGGCGCGGCGGAACGGAAAACCGATCGCCGTGCTCCTGTACCGGCGCGGAAAAAGCGACGTCACCGTCATCAGCGAGTTCGTGCGGCTCGATGAAGAAGAAATCCGTCGTTTCGCCGATTTCATGTTCGGCACGTTCACGTCGGTGAAGCTGGTGACGTTCAACCGCGTGCGCTCGGAGTTGCGCCGCCTTCCTTACCCATCGCATGCGGTGAACTGCGCGGAAGACATGATCGTCGACCTGCCGGCCACGGTGAAGGAATACGAGGCTCGCGTGGGAAAGAACATGCGGAGAAACATCAAGCGCTATACCGGCGCGCTCCAGCAGGATTTTCCGTCGTATTACTACCGCACTTGTCTTCGGCAGGAGGTGCGCGAGCAGGACATACGGGACATCGTCCAGCTGAGTTGCCTCCGGATGGAGAGCAAAAACATTGCGCCGCGATTCACTGAAGAAGAGACGCAATGGATAGTGAAATTCGCACAAGAATGCGGATTGGTCGGCATCGCCACCATCGACGGACGTGTCTGCGCCGGCGCGATCGGATTTCGCATCGGCGAAAATTATTTCATGCATGTCATCGCGCACGATCCGAAATACAACGACTACAGCCTGGGCATCCTTTGCTACTACCACACGATTTGCGAGGGAATCGCCCGCGGCGGAAAGCTGTTTCACCTGCTGCAGGGACGTTATGCGTACAAGTACAGGCTGAAGGCGGAACGGCATGACATCCGGCACATCGATATCTACCGCGATTGGGTACAGGCAATCGCACACAGCCGACGAATCGCCAGAAAGGCTGCCAATGGTCATCTGCTGGCATTCAAGCAATGGCTGCTGCACGACGTCGAACGCAGTGATTCCAGGGCGGCGCGGCTGCTTGCCGGTGTGGTGCATTTCCTTCGGCAGCGCAGAAGATCGGGTGGGCTCGCGGCAAGAGCGAAAGAGTCCACGGAATCTGAATCGTAAAAAATGTAGTGCTTCGACATTGGCTCAATCCCGACGGGAAGCTGACCTTTCCGCAGAACTCCACAGCAATTCATTCCTGAATTGCGCTGCGTAGCCTTTCGGCAAACCCTTTTCCCATCGCTCTCGCCGCGGAACCTTTGGCGCGCGCTTGCATCATAGCAATGATGCCATGATGCAAGCTTGCCGTTATCGCCGGCCGCGCGTGTGGCAGCGCAATACGCAATTCATTGCCCGAAAGACACTCTTGATGATCAATTCTGCGTTAGCAACTCTGCCGCAAGCCTGGCAAGTATGGATTCACGAAAACCTCGCGCGTTCCTGTGAGCCGGCCGGCATGGCGGCGGTGATGGAGCGCGACGGCAAGTTCGATGCGCGCCTGGCGCGCGCGGCGATCGAAGAGGCGCGCCGGACGCGCTTCGACGGCTTGCCGCTACGGCAGCTGCAGCCGTTGCCGGAGATCGATAGCGCTGCCAATACGATTCGCATGCCGGATCGCGTGATCGATGTGCGGCTGACGTTCGCCGCGCCGCGCGTGGTATTGCTCGGCAACGTGCTCGATGACGAGGAATGCGATGCGTTGATCGCGTATACGGAACGGCGGCTCGAACGCTCGCCGGTAGTCGCCGACAAGGATGGCAACACGCAGCTGCATGCGCATCGCAGCAGCCGCGGCGCGATGCTGCAGCGGGGCGAGAACGAGCTGGTGGCGCGCATCGAAGCGCGTATTGAAGCGCTGACGCGCTGGCCGGCGGAAAACGGCGAAGGCCTGCAGGTGCTGCGTTACGACAAGGGCAACGAGTACCGGCCGCATTTCGACTGGTTCGATCCGGCGTTGCCCGGGCCGCGCAAGCACATGGAACGCGGCGGCCAGCGCGTGGCAACCATGATCATGTACCTGAGCGACGTCGAGCAGGGCGGCGCGACTTCGTTCCCAAATGTCGGACTGCAGATACAGCCGAAAAAGGGTTGCGCAGTCTTCTTCGCCAATACCGACCGCTACGGCACCCCGGACCAGCAGACGCTGCACGCGGGAGAGCCGGTGGAAACAGGCACCAAGGTAATCGCCACCAAGTGGCTGCGCCAGCGCGCGTATCGCTGATACTCCTTCCGCGTCCGGACACGCCGGCGCATTTTCGATTTCACGTTTTCCGCACGCGCATTCCCGATGCCGTGCGGATTGCCCTCCGCTTCCTTCGGGCACGCCTCGCTTCTCCTCGCAAAATCCTTGTATTTTCGATAAGTTGACCATCGGTCATACCCGCTACGCCGACTGCTAATACAATGTCATGGCAGTTTGCCTGTACATAAACTTAAGGAGATGAGGATGAAGTTCACGTATCTACGTCGTTTGCTGGCGGTTGCGGGAGTCGCGTTGATTGCAGTGGCGCCGGCGCACGCGCAACAGCAGTTCATCAACGTGCTGACCGGTGGCACCAGTGGCGTGTATTACCCGATGGGCGTGGCGCTGTCGCAAATCTACAGCAAGGCGCTGCCGAACGCCAAGGTGTCGGTGCAAGCAACCAAGGCATCCGCGGAAAACCTGAACCTGTTGCAGGCCGGCCGCGGCGAAATCGCATTCACGCTGGGTGACAGCTTGTCCGATGCGTGGAAAGGCGACGCGGAAGCCGGCTTCAAGGCCCCGCTGAAAAAGCTGCGCGGCGTCGCCGGCATTTACCCGAACTACATCCAGATCGTCGCTTCGGCCGATTCCGGCATCAAGACGCTGGCCGATCTGAAAGGCAAGCGTATTTCCGTCGGTGCGCCGAAATCCGGCACCGAGCTGAATGCACGCGCGATCCTCAAAGCTGCCGGCCTGAGCTACGCCGACTTTTCCAAGGTTGAATACCTGCCGTTCGGCGAATCGGTCGAACTGATGAAGAATCGCCAGCTCGATGTGACGCTGCAATCGGCAGGCCTGGGCGTATCGTCGCTGCGCGACCTGGCAACGGCGATCAAGATGGTGATCGTGCCGATACCGGCCGACGTGGTGCTGAAGGTCGGCGACCCGGCATATCAGTCCGGTGTGGTGCCCGCCAATACCTATGAAGGCCAGACCGCCAGCGTGCCGACCGCCTATGTGCAGAACTTCCTCGTGACGCACGAAGGCGTGCCGGCCGACACCGTCTACACGATGACCAAGGCAATGTTCGAGCACAAGGATCAACTGCTGGCCGCGCACGCCGTCGCCAAGTCGATCCGGAAAGAATCCGCTGTTGCCGGCATGCCGCTGCCACTGCATCCGGGCGCGGAAAAATACTATCGTGAAGCCGGCGTGATCAAGTAAACGACTAATGAGAACGCGGGCGACGTAAGCCGACCCGCGCCTGTTTTCCAATCAAGGAGCAATTCATGGCTGAACTAAACCTCCATGCCCACGCGCCCGGCGAAGCGCCGGACGCCGGCGAGGAATTCCAGGAGCACGGTGTCCAGCGCAAGCTGGCAGGGACTGCGCTGAAAATAGTCATTGCAGTGGCGCTGACGTTTTCCACCTACCAACTGATTGTCGCTGCGTTCCACCCGCTTTCCAGCCTGGTCATCCGCTCGCTGCATGTGGGTTTCCTGCTGATGCTCACTTTCCTGCTATACCCGACGACGAAAACCGGCAATCTTTCCTCCATTCCCTGGTATGACTGGCTATTGGCGGGTGCCGGCTTCGCGCTCTCGATCTATCACTGGGTTTTCGAAGCGGATCTGATCCAGCGCGCGGGCGATCCGAACAACCTGGACCTGGTGGTGGGCGCGGTGGTGGTGATCATGGTATTCGAAGCGTCGCGGCGCATCATGGGTGCTGCGTTACCGATCATCTGCGGTGCTTTCCTGCTGTATGGCATGTTCGGGCAATATCTGCCGGGTGGAATTGCGCATCGCGGTTTCGGCTTCGATCAGATCGTCGATCAGCTGTTCCTGGGTACGGAGGGCATCTACGGCATACCGACCATGGTGTCGGCAACTTATATTTTCCTGTTCATCCTGTTCGGCGCCTTCCTTGAACATGCAGGCATGATTCGCTTGTTCAATAACGTTGCGCTCGGGCTGGTCGGCCAGGCGCAAGGCGGCCCGGCAAAAGTCGCGGTGATTTCCTCCGGGTTGATGGGCACGATTTCCGGCTCTGGCGTGGCCAATGTGCTGACCGTCGGCCAGTTCACGATTCCGTTGATGAAGCGTTTCGGCTATAGCGGCGTATTCGCCGGAGCCGTCGAAGCCACCGCATCGATGGGCGGCCAGATCATGCCGCCGGTGATGGGCGCGGTCGCTTTCATCATGGCAGAGACGCTGAATGTTCCGTATTCCGACATCGTCAAGGCAGCGGTGATTCCTGCGGTTCTGTACTATTTCACGGCCTTCATGATGGTGCACCTGGAAGCCGGGCGGATGAAGTTGACCGGAGTGCCGAAGGACCAGTGTCCGAGCGCCTGGCGTTCGCTCAAGGCCGACTGGCATCTTGCACTACCGCTGGCGGCGCTGGTGTGGATGTTGTTCCACGGCTTTACACCAATGTTCGCCGGCCTGACCGGCCTCGCGCTTACCGCGATCCTGATTCTCGGAGCAGCGCTGGCGGCGCGTGTGTCTCAGGCCGCATTCCGTTATGTGTTCTGGATAGCGGTGGGACTGGGCGCGGCCTCCTTCCTGAAGTGGGGCATTTACCCCGTCCTCGGCATGATCGGCCTGCTGTGCCTGCTTTGCCTGCGTGTGCAGGGCGGGCGCGACACGCTCCTTACGCTGAAATCCAGCCTGGTGGAGGGCGCCAAGCAAGGGTTGGTAGTCGGCATGGCCTGCGCCATTGTCGGCGTCATCATCGGCGTACTGACGCTCACCGGCGCGGCATCCACGTTTGCCGGCTACATCCTCGAAGTTGGAGAAAAGAGCCTGTTGGTTTCGCTCATTCTGACCATGCTGGTCTGCCTGGTTCTCGGCACTGGCATTCCGACCATACCGAACTACATCATCACCAGCGCGATTGCCGCGCCGGCCTTGCTCAAGCTTGGGGTGCCGCTGATCGTCTCGCATATGTTCGTGTTCTACTTCGGGATCATGGCCGATCTGACGCCGCCGGTGGCATTGGCCGCATTTGCCGCGGCATCGATCGCCAAAGACGATCCGGACAAGATAGGCTGGAAGGCGACCCAGATAGCAATCGCCGGCTATGTCGTGCCTTTCATGGCGGTCTATACCCCGGCATTGATGCTGCAAGGCGACTGGACGGTGTTCAGCGTCGCCTACATCGTATTCAAGGCGGTGCTTGCCATCGGTTTGTGGAGTGCAGCGAGTGTGGGTCATTACTGGCTGCCGCTCAGGTCGAGCGAGAGGATTTTTGTCACGCTTGCGGCATGCATGCTGATCGCGGCACTCCCGTTGACGGATGAAATCGGCTTCGCCATGTCGGCAGTGTTCTTCGGCTGGCATTTCTGGCAAAAACGCCGGCTCGCGCCCGCGTGAGCGGCCTCTGCCTGGCGGCGGCGGCCTTGTCGATGGCGCTGCCGCTGCATGAGTTCACGCTGGCGTGGACTCATTCAATCGAGAAGATCCGTTGGGAGGAGGATTACCGCATTGCCGCCGGCCAGTTGCAACTGGTGGAGGCGCGCATTCGCGGTTCGGGCGCCGGCATGGAGCCGCCGGCGGACGCAGTCCTGAAGGACGGCGTCTGGCATTACAAGCCTGCGCTGACGCAGGTGCCGCGCATGCAATTGGCGCGCTCCGGGTACGTGGCGGACTACGAGCTGTGCTGGGATGGTCGTTGCCATCCCCTCGGCAGCATTGCCGGCCCGGTCGATAGCGCGCCCGTAATCGAACTGTTTCCCTGTGCCGATCCCTGATGCGCTTCCTGCGCCGGCTTGAAAAATCGTTCAAGACGGGATCGCAACAATTAAAAAATTTACCGTCCGGCCGGAATAGGTCTACGTTGCCTCGCATTAACAAGCTATTATTGATGCCGCAGGACAACTTTCCCATTCCGGCTTCCTATGCTCAAGAAAACTTTTCTGGCGCTGCTGCTGAGCACGGCAGCGTCGGCCTTTGCCGTACCCTTCGGTTCCCAGCACGCGCTGGTGTTCGAAGAGGATTCCGGCAGGATTCTGCTCGAAAAAAATGCCCACGACGTGGTGCCGATCGCCTCGCTGACCAAGCTGATGACGGCGATGGTGGTACTGGATGCAAAACTCGACATGCGCGAGATGATCGCCATCGAGGACAGCGATGTCGATACGCTCAAGCACAGTTCTTCGCGTGTGCCGGTCGGCACGGTGCTGCCGCGCAAGGCCTTGCTGGAACTGGCGCTGATGTCGTCCGACAATCGCGCCGCCGCCGCGCTGGCGCGGACTTATCCGGGCGGGAATGCCGGGTTCGTGCAGGCGGTCAAGGCCAAGCTCGACACGCTCGACATGCGCCATACGTCGATTGAGGAACCGACCGGCCTGTCGCCGCATAACCGCTCGACGGCAGCCGACCTGGTCAAGATGGCGGCGGCCGCGTCCGTCTATCCGGAAATCGGCCAGATCACCACCGAGACCGGCGACCTGGTCGACATGAACGGACAACTGGTCGAATATCGCAACACCAATCGTCTGGTTGGACGCGACGGCTGGAACATCCTGTTGTCGAAGACCGGTTTCACGCGCGAAGCCGGGCGTTGCCTGGTGATGCGCTTCCAGGCGGCCGGCAAGAGCGTGATCATGGTGCTGCTGAATGCGAAGGAAAGCGCCGCCCGTGTGGTCGACGCGGAAAACGTGCAGCGCTTTCTGAACGGACAACCGCCACTGATGGCCACGGCGCCGGCACGCCGCACCGTGCGCAAGAGCCGGGTAAAGAGTTCGATCATGCTGATCAAGGCGAAGAGCGGCACGAAAGCGCGCACCAAGCGTCCCACTTCCTGAACCGTCGCGCGGACCGCTTTGAGCGCCTGTTTTTTGCGCGCGATATGATCGCCTTTTCTTCACCGCCGCTATCAGAGGAGCCACATAACGATGAGCACCAGCACCGCCGGCCAGGCCGGATTTTCGGCGCAGCGTCTTGAAGCGCTGACGAAACGCATGCAGGCTGACATCGACGCCCGGCTGATCCCCGGCGTCGTCATGCTGATTGCCCGTGACGGCAAGATCGGCTATGAACGGGCGCTCGGTATACAAGATCCGGCGAGCGGCGCGCCGATGACGCTGGATACCATCTTCCGCATCTATTCGATGACCAAGCCGATCGTGTCGGTCGGCACGATGATGCTGGTGGAACAGGGCCGGCTGCTGCTGAGCGATCCGATCACGAAGTATTTGCCGGAGCTGCGCCACCTGAAAGTAGGCGTCGAAAAGACGGGCGCCGGCGGCAAGCCGACGCTCGAGCTGGAAGCGATGAAACAGCCGATCACCGTGCACGACCTGCTGCGCCATACATCCGGTTTCACCTACGGCATCTTCGGCGATTCGCTGGTCAAGGAAGAATATCGCAAGGCAGGCATCGGCGGCCCGCGTGCCGCCAGCGACGATTTCATCAGGATGCTGGCGCAGTTACCGCTGATGTACCAGCCCGGCACGATCTGGGAATACAGCCATTCGACCGACGTGCTGGGCGTGTTGCTGGAACGCGTATCGGGCATGCCGCTCGACATGCTCCTGGTCGAACGCATTCTCAAGCCGCTCGGCATGCATGACACCGGTTTCTGGGTCGAGCCCGGGCAGCAGCATCGGCTCGCCGAAGCGTTCCCGACCGACCCGGTGACCGGCGCGTCCGTCACGCTGTCGCAGCCGCGCAAGCGTCCGAATTTTCTCAGCGGCGGCGGCGGCATGCTGTCCACCGTGCACGATTATCTGCGGTTTGCGCAAATGCTGGCCAACGATGGCGAACTCGACGGCGTCCGCATCCTGTCACGCAAGATGCTGCACTACATGTGCAGCGATCATCTGGTCGAATTGCCGGCGGCGAAGAGCGGCTTGAACTATCTGCCCGGCCCGGGCTACGGTTTCGGACTCGGATTGGCGGTGCGCACCGCGGAAGGCGGCGCAATCATACCCGGCTCGGTCGGCGACTTTACCTGGAGCGGGGTGGCCGGCACCTATTTCTGGATCGATCCGCAGGAAAAGCTGCTGGCGATTTTCCTGATGCAGGCGCCCGAACAGCGCACCCATTACCGCCAGCTGTTTCGCAACCTGGTGTATGCGGCGCTGGGATAGACTCCAATCAGCGTAGCACCATCACCGGCACCGTCGATAGCCCGATCACTTTCTGCGTGATGCTGCCGGCAAACAACCGGTCCAAGCCCTTGCGCCCGTGCGTCGCCATGAAGATCACGTCGCACTTCAGTCTTTGCGCGGTGCTCACGATTTCCTCGTGCGGATACAGGCCGTATGTCACTAGCGTTTCGCACGCCACATGCGCGGCGGCCGCGGCCGACGCAATCCTCGCCAGATGCGCCTGCGCCAGCTCGGTCGCGCGCTGCTCGTAAGCCTCGGAACCGCCTACATACGGGCTTTCCGCAATCGGCGGGAAAGGATAGGGCTCGACCACCGAGATGCCAATGACCTTGCCGTCGACTTGCCCGGCAAATTCGATCGCGGCGTTGACCGCCTTGTCGGAATGGGCCGAACCGTCGGTGGCGACGAGAATCGTCTTGAACATGAACCTCTCCTTCAATGCGTTGATACGACAAGCATAGAGCGGTTTACGTTTCCGGCAACTCGCTTGCCTGCGTATTCGGCTTTCCTTGATGCAGGTCAAATGCTCAAGACAGAAGCACGATTTTTGCATCGCCGGTGCGCTTGAACGGCATTCGGATTTACCTAAAATGAGCATCGGGTAGTCAAGATTTTCCGAACGTGCAGATCGATCAGGAAAGATCATGTTCAAGGTGATTCTGGTGCCGACCGATGGATCGCAGCTTTCCGACAAGGCGATTCATGCTGCTGTCGAATGCGCAAAGGAAACCGGCGGCAGGCTGGTCGGATTGTCCGTTGCCGAGCCGTATCCGTTCACGCCGTTTTCCGGCGACGGCTTCAGCGACGAGCGCACGCTGTACGACGAGAAAGCGCTGGCGATGGCGCAATTGCATGTGGAAAAAATTGCCGCGGCGGCGCGCGCGATGGATGTGCCATGCGAATCCGTGGTTGTGCAGTCGTTCTCGCCGTACGAGGAAATCATCAAGACTGCAGAAAAATTCGGCTGCGACGTGGTGTTCATGGCTTCGCATGGCCGCAGGGGGCTGGGGCGTCTGTTCATCGGCAGCGAAACGCAAAAAGTGCTAGCCCACTCGACCATCCCGGTGTTGGTGTTGCGGTAACGGATGCGCATCGGCCGGCGCCCGAACAACGGAAGCGACATGCTGATTTGCAGACGACGGCGAGGTCAATCATGGTTGTGCGCTGCGGGCGGCAAGCCGGGGCGTTGCCTTCCGGCTATCGTATTTGCGCTGCTATGCGCGGTGCCGTTGCAGCAGGTGGAAGCGGCAAGCGGGGACGTGTATGTTTCAGGCCAAGGCATTGCGGTCGAGCAGGCAGTCCAGCAGGCGCTGATGGAGAATCCACGCGAATCGAAGGAAGCGTTCTGGATCATCGTGGCCGGCCCCGCCATCGCGGAGGTGACGAAGAACGGCTCGGGCCAGGGCATTCGCGAAGCGCTCAGGCAGGTGCGCGAGCGCGGCGGCATGGTGTACGCATGCCGTGCCGATCTGGCGCGCTACGGCGTCAGGGAAGAAGATTTGCTGGATGGTGTGATCGCGGTGAGCGGCTACGGCGCCAATGACCTCGCAGCCGCGCAGGCGCCGGCAACCGACGGCATCGCACTGCCTGAAAGCACGCGGCGCAGCCAGCTCATCTTCAGAACATGCGCGGACGACGACGGGCCGGCATCCTGAAGGGTGGACTCGGGGAAATCGAATGAAGGCGGAGGCAGCATATGTCCATGACAAAACTCGATAAGGCCGCATGGCATCCCTATCTGGATTCCGTCACCCGCGCGCTGGCCAACAAGCAGGCCGAGATCGAGGTCGATTCGCTACCGATCGGCAGCCAGCTCGAAGTCGAGTGGCTGCCCTTGCTCGGCATTCATTATGATCCGAACCGAGATATCGCCGAAATCGCGGTCGAGGGCATCGATCACCTGATCCATCATCCGCGCGAACTGTACGTCGATCAGGATGCGCTGGAATTGAACTGCCTGGAGGTGGTGGACAAGGATGACATCCATCATATTGTGCGTTTGCGCGCCCCGTTGATGCTGCCGGCGCCGTAGCGCGCGCGACCGCAGTTTGCGGATTCCCAGATGAAATACAAGGACTACTACCAGATCCTCGGCCTTGAACGCACGGCGACGGAGGCCGACATCAAGAAGGCCTACCGCAAGCTTGCGCACAAATACCATCCGGACGTGTCGACGGAATCCGCGAGCGAGGAGAAATTCAAGGAAGTCGC
>UEXY01000157.1_pt1 | contig 34628 bp, 27 predicted proteins | sample 4301061 | NCBI WGS metagenome assembly UEXY01 (sample SAMEA4773184, study PRJEB27434) | metagenome | biome: 2259; feature: agricultural soil; material: soil | place: USA | collected 2014-09 | depth 0.25 m | reverse complement strand
GTACCGCAACGCTGTCCGCGCGCAAGCCGTATGCGCTGCAGGCCAACATTTCCAGCAGCGGCAGCGCGGCGCTCGGCGAGCGCAACATCGGCGCCGCCGGCAACATCGAACTGTCGGGCTCGCTTGCCGAACTGGCGACGCGGCTCGAGCTGACGGTCAATGATGCGCATGTGCGCGGCACACTCGTCGCGCGGCCGTTTTCGGAGCAAGCGCTGGGCGCCGCGCAACTGAGCGCGCGCGCGCTCGACCTGTCGCGGCTGGATGCGAGCCTGCCGCACAGCGCGCTCGACATCGACTTGTCGTCGTCCGACAGCGGCACCGGCGAACTGCGGGTCAGCAATCGCGCGGCCGGCCTGTACAACGAGCAGAAGATACCGCTGTCCTCGCTGCAGCTTGCGTTTCGGCAGAGCGGCGGACAATTTCATTTCGAGCGCATCGCCGCACTGCTCGGCAGCGCGCGGCGGCCGGCCGGCGAGATCCGCGGCAGCGGCCGCTATGCGGACGGCGCGCTGACGCTGGCGCTGCGCACCGATGCGCTGGATGCGCAACGCATCGACGGTCGTGCGCGCAGCACGCGCCTGTCCGGCCGCCTCGATCTCGGTCATGCCGGTGGTAAACAGGAGTTCGGCATCGCGCTGGGCGAGCCGCTGCGCGGGAACCGCGTCACGCTGGATGCGCACGGCACGCTGGCCGACCAGGAACTGGTGCTGGACCGCGCGGAATTACGCGCCGGCGGCGGCAGCCTGAGCGCGTCCGCCCAGGCCGGACTCGCCGGCCGCCAGAGTTTTCGCGCGCAAGGCCGCATCGCCAAATTGCGGCTGCAGGAACTGGGCGACTTTCCGGGTTTACCCAGCCTCCTGCTGAACGGCGAGTTTTCGCTGCAAGGCGCACGCCAGCCGCGGCTCGAAGCCGATCTCGCGTTTTCGATCAGCGACAGCCGGCTTGCCGGGCAAGCGCTGCTCGGCAATGGACGGGCGCAATTGCGCGGCGACCAATTGATCGTGCCGCAGTTCCTGCTGGCATCCGGCGATAACCGGCTGAACATCGAAGGCCGCCTGTCGGAAGGCGATGCGCAACTGGTGTTTGCGCTGAACGCGCCGCAGCTTGCGCAACTCGGGCCGCAGTTCGCCGGAGCGATGCAGGCCGCCGGCACGGTGCGCGGCACGCTGTCGCAGCCACGCATCAGGGCCGAATGGAGCGCCGGCAATGCACGCCTTCCGGGCGAGCTGCGGATCGAGGCGATGCAAGGCAAGGCCGAGATCGCGTTCGACCGCCGGCTGCCTTTCATGCTGAACGATGCGCAGGTCGACGTCAGCGCGCGCGGCCTGCGCCGCGGCGCGGACCAATTGAATACGCTGCTTCTGCATGCGCGCTTCGCACCGCAGCCCGACATGCCGCTGGCGCTCACGCTACGCGCCGAAGGCATCGCCGCCGGACAGCTGCACGCCGAACGCCTCGGCGTGACGGCCGCCGGCACTACCGCGCGGCACGCGATCGACGCGACGCTGGACGAACCCGGGCAGAACTGGCATCTGAAAGCGAACGGCGGCCTGAACCGGACGACGGCCGCGGCGCGCTGGCAAGGCGACATCAGCGGCTTCGACGCCGCCGGCCGTTTCAACGCACGCCTGCCTTCGCCCGCCGCCTTGCTGGTATCGGCGCAGCGCGTGCAGCTCGATCGCTTCGTGCTGGACGGCGACAGCGGCCGTATCGCGGTCGAACAGTTCGCGCGCGATGCCGACGGCATCGTTACCCGCGGCCGCATCGAGCGCGTGCAATTGGCACAACTGCTGCGCTACGCCGAACCGGCTCCGCCGGTGAAAACCGATCTGCAACTGAGCGGCGACTGGGATCTGCACATTGCCGATGCGATCTCCGGCAAGCTCAGCCTGCGGCGCGACCACGGCGACGTCACGGTGCTGGGCAGCGCCCCGGTCAAGCTCGGGCTGCACACATTCCGCGCGAACGCCAGCGCAAATGCCGGACGGCTCGCGCTGCAGGTGCAGGCCGAAGGTGCGCAGCTCGGCGCGATTGACATCGATGCAACTATCCAGCCCGGCAGCGGCGGCACCGGTCGGCTGGCGATCGCGGCCGATGCGCCGGTGAGCGGCCGCATCCGTATCGATATGCCATCGCTGGCATGGATCGCACCGCTGGCGTCGCCGTCAATGGCGGCGGACGGCCGGCTTCAGAGCCAGGTCAGCATCGGCGGCACATTCGGCGAACCGCGTTTCAGCGGCAGCATCAGCGGCGATCAGCTGCGTCTGGCGCAAGCCGATCTCGGCCTGGACTTGCGCCAAGGCACGCTGCAAAGCGAATTCCAGGGCAATCAACTGCGCGTGCGGCAGCTCGAATTCCGCGGCGCCGAAGGCCGCGTCGCGCTGTCCGGCCCGATCGAGTTCGGCGGCGACTCCTTCTCCGCGCAGTTGGCGCTGACCGCCGAGCGCTTCGCCTTGCTCAATCGCGCCGACCGCCGCATCGTGCTGAGCGGCGACAGCCGGATCGTGTGGAACCAACAGCGCGCCACCGTCACCGGCGCGTTTACGGTGAACTCCGGCCTGGTCGACCTTGGCCACGCCGACAAGCCAGAGTTGTCGAACGACGTCGTGATCGTCGGCCGCGAAAAAAAAGCCGCCCCCAGAATCGCCGCCACGGTCGACATCGGCATTGCGCTGGGCGACGGCGTTCGCCTGAAAGGTCGCGGGCTCGATGCTTTGCTGGCAGGCAAGGTGCGCGTGCTCAGCGCTCCCGGCGACAATCTGCGGGCGCAGGGAACGCTCGCCATCGACAAGGGCAGCTACACCGCCTACGGGCGCGAACTGGCGGTCGAGCGAGGGCTGTTGCGCTTTACCGGTGCGCTCAATAATCCGTCGCTCGACATTCTCGCGATGCGCCGCGGCCAGGAAGTCGAGGCCGGCGTGTCGGTTCGTGGCACGGTGTTGGCGCCGCGCATCACGCTGGTCTCGGAGCCGACGGTGCCCGATGCGGAAAAGCTGTCATGGCTGGTGCTCGGCCACGGCCTCGCCAGTGCCGGCCAGGCTGACGCCGGCGCATTGCAGGCCGCTGCCGGCGCATTGCTGTCGGAAGGCGCGAAAGCCGGCGTGCAATCGAAGCTTGCCAGCGCGTTCGGGCTCGACACTGTCAGTGTCGGCACCAGCCCGGACAGCTTGCAGCAGCGCATCGTCACGCTCGGCAAACGGATCTCGTCGCGCCTCTATGTGAGCTATCAGCAGGGTCTGGAAAGCGCCGGCAGCGTGGTGCAGCTGCGCTATACGTTGTCGCCCAAGCTGTCGCTGGAGGCCGAAGCCGGCGCGCGCGGCGCGCTTTCGCTGTTCTACAACATTGCTTTCGACTGAGTCGTGGCGTAGCCGGCCCGCGTCTTCGTTTCTTATTTGCTGGTCGCACCGCTCCCCTGATCGGCGGCGCCGCCGTGCTTCTTCATGTGCGAGCGCTTGCCGTGCTTGTGCATCTTCCCCATCTTGCCGCTGTCGCCGGAACTTTGCATCTGCTCGGTCGCCATCCGGCGCGCCTCGATGTCCTTTGCATGCTGCTCGACCTCGGCCGCCTTGGACGGGTCGGTGCTTTCGCGAATCTCGGAAGATGGGGACTGCGCATGGCCGACACCGGCGATCGACAGCATGAAAGTCAGAATAGCCAAAGACGTTTTCTTCATTATTGCCTCCATAAGGAAACCCCAAAGACCGTTTGCCTGCAAGGCAAAGCACGGCAGCCGGAAATAGGACTGCGCAAATGCGCTCGGGTTTCGTCAACTTGAAAAATATCAAGCATGGAGAATCGCATCGGCATTGAATGCCTTTTGCGCACGGCGCCATTAAAAGAAAGTTTGATCTTGCTCAAATTTTCCGGTGCGATGTAAGTTTTTCAAATGGCATTTTTTCCGTACGCCGCCTTCCATACGGCGCCAGGCATGCAGATCGCTGCATCGCCTCCAAACGCCACGAAATTACGCACCCGCAATGTGCTCATATGCTTGCATGCATCTTGCTATGACTCTGCGTATACACGCGGCATACGGTGAAGCGACAGGTAGGTACCGGAATGAATTTATTGACGATCCTCATCATTCGAATTTTTTGCTGCGCCCTATACTTAAATTGAGAGTGATAGAAACGTAATGTGATTTCGCCTGTCCATCGTGGACAGGCGACAAACTGACGAGGGGCACATGCAATGACCACCCATGACGACGTCAATCGTACCGAACAGCAAGAGGACCTTCTGCAAAGCCTGGTTGCTTTCACGAAGGATCATCGCGCCGTTTACTGGTCCGGCACGCTCTCTAGTTTTCTTGAAAGAATGATGGGCGCGGACCCGCAAGGCGTCGCACGCACCTCGCATCAATATATGTGGGACATGATGCGCTGGATGGGCGGCGAAGACGGCGAGGGCAACTTCCATTGCAAGCTGTTCGACCAGGAATTATTTGGCGTCGACGAATCGATCGAACGCGTGGTCGATTACTTCAAGGCAGCAGCCGCCGGCTCCGAAGTCGGCCGCCGGCTGTTGTTGCTGCTCGGACCGCCGTCCGGCGGCAAATCGACGCTGGTGATCCTGCTCAAGCGCGGACTGGAGGAATACAGCCACACCGAGGCCGGCGCGATCTATGCGATCCAGGGCTGCCCGGTGCATGAGTCGCCGCTGCACCTGGTGCCGCATTCGCTGCGCCCGCGCTTCCGCGAGACCTATGGCGTCGATATCATCGGTGAAGTGTGCCCGTATTGCCGCACGCGGCTGGAGAATGAGCACGGCGGCGACTTTCTGCGCATGCCGGTGGAACGCGTGTTTATTTCCGAAGCGGGACGCGTCGGCATCGGCACCTATGCGCCGCACGATCCGACCACCGCCGACCTGGCCGACCTGGTCGGGTCGGTCGACTTGTCCAAGGTCGCCGAATACGGCGACGAAGGCGACCCGCGCGCATGGTCGTGGTCCGGTGCGGTCTACGCGGCAAGCCGCGGCATGCTGGAAATGATCGAAATCCTGAAAGTGAAGCGCGAATTTCTTTACCTGCTGTTGACGCTGACGCAGGAGAAGAATGTCAAGGTGTCGCGCTTCCCGCTGATCTATCTGGACGAAACGATACTCGCGCACACCAATCTCGCCGAATTCCGCAAGTTCCTGCAAGAGAGCGAGAACGAAGCGCTGCTGGACCGCATGGTCATCATCCAGGTTCCCTATACGCTGAATTACAAGGATGAAGCGCGAATTTACAAGAAACTGATTTCGTCGGCGGCGCCCGCCTTCCGCGAAGTCCACCTCGATCCGCATGTGCTGCATGCGGCCGCGGTGTTCGCGATTTTCACGCGCCTGCACGACGGCGAGGATAAAGAGCTGGAACTAAGCAAGAAAGTCCGTCTCTACGCCAATGAGGAGGTGGAAGGTTATGCGCACGCGGAAAGCGAACGCATGAAGCAGCGCATGCCCGATGAAGGTCTGGCCGGCATCTCGCCGCGCTTCGTGATCAATTCGCTGTCGAACGCGATCATCCAGACCAATGTGAAGAGTCTGACCACAATGGATGTACTGCTCGCGCTCAAGGATTCGATCGAGAACGACGCTCGCATCGATCCGAAACGCAAACGCAAATGGATCGACTACCTGGTGCTGGCGCGCAAGGATTTCTACAATCGTTGGGTCAAGGAAGACGTGCACAAGGCACTGTTCGTGTCCTTCGAACAGGAAGCGCAGGATCTGCTCGACAAGTACCTGGACGAAGTGGAAGCGATGCTTGACAACCGCCAGATCAAGGACCCGATCACCAACGAAGAGCGCAAGCCGGACGAACGCTTCCTGCGCGCGGTGGAAGAAAAGATCCACATTTCCGATTCCGGCAAGCAGTCGTTCCGCCAGGAGGTGGTGCGCAAGGCGATGGGTGCGTACAAGCGCGGCGAAAAATTCACGCTCGATAGCCACGCGCAACTGCACAACGCGGTGCAGCAATACCTGTTCGAACAACGGCGTGAGGTGCTGCGCCTGGTCAGCTCCTCTACCCGCCCGGACGAGGAAGTGCGGCAAAAGATTTCGGTGGTCGAAAAACGCCTCGTCGACGAATACGGCTATGACAGTCACAGCGCGCGCGAGGCACTGAATTACGTGACCACGCTGATGGCGCAGGAATAGGCAATGGAATATGACTGAGCACATTACGATTTCCGCCGAAACGCCTTGGTACGACTTGTTCTCCCGCGGTTCGCGCGACTGGCTGCGGCACAATGAAAAGGTGCGCGAGGCGGTGCAGCAGAACCTCCCCGACCTGGTGTCCGGGCCGGATGTCATCACCGGTTCGCAGGATCGGACGGTTCAGGTGCCGGTGCGGCTGCTTGAACATGCGCGCTTCCGCCTCGCGGATTCGGCGGAAGCCTATTCGAGTGCGGGTCAGGGTCACGGCAAACCGGGCGATATACTGCGCCACGCGCAACCCGACATGGGCGGCGACGAAGGCGAAGGCGGCAATAACGACGGCGAAGTGAAACTGCTTCTGGAGTTCAAGGTCGACGACATCATCGACTGGCTGTGGGAAGAGCTGCAGTTGCCCGATTTGCAGCCGAAGCGCAATACCGCGGTCACCGACGACGAATATGTGCGCGAAGGCTGGGACAAGCACGGCGCACGCGCGCGGCTGGACCGCCGGCGCACCGTGAAGGAGGCGGTGAAGCGCCGTGCCACGCAGGAAAAAACCCGGGAACACCCGGTGCCGTTCACCAACGAGGATTTGCGCTTCAAGCAGCTGGTGCAGCGGCGCAAGCCGGCCACCAACGCGGTGGTGATCTTCGCGCTCGACGTATCGGCCAGCATGACCGATGCCGAACGCAAGCTCGCCAAGAGTTTCTTTTTCTTCGTGCTGCAAGGCATACGCCGCCGCTACGGCAAGGTCGAAACGCGCTTCATCGCGCACACCACGCAGGCATGGGAGTTTTCCGAGAGCGAATTCTTCAACGTCAGCGGCACCGGCGGCACCGGCGCATCGACCGCATTCAAGCTGGCGCTCGAATTGATCGAAACCGAATACGATCCGTCGCAATACAACGGCTATCTGTTCTATGCGTCGGACGGCGAAAATTTCACCGAGGACCGCGCGGCCGCGACCGAATACCTGGCCAGGCTGGGCAAGCTGCTGAACTACATCGGCTATGTCGAAACGGTGCCTGGCTCGCCGCGTACCAGCGAAACCGAAATGAAGATGCTGTGCGGTGAGATCGAGCGCAGCGGCGCGCCGGTCGGCAGCAGCGTCCTGACCCGGCATGAAGACGTGTGGAAGGCAATCCGCAAGTTTTTCGTCCAGCAGCAATCGGAATAAGGACAGCGTTTCCATGTGCACTACCACCAACTCGCCCGAAGCGATTGAGAGCCTGAAGCAATACTCGACCCGCATCGAACAGCTAGCGCGCGATCTCGGCCTCGACTATTACCCGGTCGATTTCGAACTGGTGCCCAACAACTTCATGATGGAGATCGCGGTGTACGGCCTGCCGGTGCGCATGCATCACTGGTCGTTCGGCGTGCGCTACATCCACCAGCTGATCCGGCAAGGCATGGGGCATTCACGCATCTTCGAAGTGATGTTCCCCGGCGATCCATGCCGCGCCTACCTGGTCAACGGCAATACGCTGCCGGAAAATACGCTGGTCACCGCACATGTGCTCGGCCATGCCGACTTCGCGAAAAACAACCACCTGTTCGCGCATTTCATGGAAATGGCCGGCGGCCATATCCTGGAGCAGGCAGCGGCGCGCGCGCATCGCATCGAAACCGCGATCCAGGAACACGGCCAGGAACGCGTCGAAGCAGTGCTCGACGCCGCGCTCGCGCTGGAGCCACACATCGACGTCAATCGCGAGCTGCATCGGCCGCTGTATCCGACGCAGGCGCCGAAAGCGGAACCGGAACCGGTGCTCGATCAGTTCCAGAAACGCTTCCGCAATTTGCCGGGCGAAAAATCGCACGCCGAACCGCATGCCGCAGCAAAGCGCGTGACGATTCCGCCGCAGCCCGAATACGACCTGCTGTGGTTCATCGCGCATTACGCACCCGAACTCGACGACTGGGAACGCGACATCTTCCTCGCGGTACGCGAGGAGTCCTATTATTTCTACCCGGTGTTCGCATGCCAGATCATGAACGAAGGCTGGGCGTCGTACTGGCATGCGCGCTTGCTGCGCGAGGCCGATTTCCTGCCGCACGATCTGTACCTGTCGGCGATCAAGGCGCATTCCGACGTCGTGCGCCCGTACGCGGCGGAGCGCCAGCTCGCGCTGGCGGTCAACCCCTATCATCTCGGCTTTTCGATGTGGGAAGACATCATCGACAAGCATGGCATGGAGGCAGCGCGCCGCGTCGTCAAGGAAGAAGACGACTTCGGTTTTATCCGCAATTACCTGACGCGCGAACTGATCGAGAAACTCGAACTATTCGTCTACGAAGCACGCGACGACGGCGATATCCGGATTTCCGCCAACGAAGCGCATGCGGTGCATGAAGCGATCCTCGCGCCCAAGTTCAATTACGGTGCGCCGCGCATCGCTGCGCACCATCTGCACGCCGACGGCAGCCTGCAACTGGTGCACGACCACCAGAGCGACGGCCGCGGCGTCGACCTGAACCGCGCCGAACGGGTGCTGGAGTATATCGGCCGCGTGTGGCGGCGCCCGGTCACGCTGCACACGGTAGGCGAGCGCGGCGAAGCGCGCGTGGTGACCAGCAAGCGACTGTAACCCACGTCCGCGCGACCGGCGTTGCGCGAGCAGCGGGCCTGCGCAACGCCGGTGCGATAAACATATATAATGGATCAATCTTATAGCATCCTGATTGGTCTTTCCCATGCGCCTGACCGACTACACCGATTATTCGCTGCGGACGCTGATGTATCTCGGTATGCATCGCGACCACTTGGTCACTATCCAGGACATCGCCGATGCTTATGGCATTTCCAAGAGTCACCTGATGAAGGTCGTGCATCAGCTCGGCGTGAGCGGTCTGGTCGAGACCATACGCGGCCGCAGCGGCGGCTTGCGCCTCGGGAAGGAGCCGGCAGACATCAATATCGGCGACGTCGTGCGCCAGACCGAACCCGACTTCATGATGGTCGAATGCTTCAATCGCGAGACCAGCACATGCGTGCTGTCGCCGTCCTGCCAGCTGCAGGACGCATTGGTGAAGGCCACCAAGGCCTATCTCGCGGTCCTCGCCGAATTCACGCTGGACGATCTGCTGCGCAACAGCGTCAGCCTGCACCAGCTGGCGCGTGTGCAGGTTTATCCAAAGGGGAAAGCCAGGACGGCGTGACCATCCGTCCCGCTCGCGCGGATGACCCGATCCACGCATGCTCCTTCCATTCCGGCGAACAAAGCGAAAAGCTCGAACGCCGGCGCCCTTTCAAATCAATTCGCACCGGATCGTCGCCGGCTCCTCCCGCAGCTTCTGCAGTAGCGTTGCCGAAATCCCTGAATCGATATCAGTAATCACGTAGCCGATCGGTCCGCGCGTCTGCAGGTGTTGCGCGACGATATTCAAGCCTGCCTGCGCGAAGTCGGCATTCATGCGTGCGATAACGCCCGGTTCGTTGCGATGCACATGCAGCACCCTGCTCCGGGCCTCCTTTTCCAGATACGGAATTTCCGGAAAATTCACGGCCCAGCGCGTGGTGCCCGCTTTCAGGAAACGCGCCAGCTTGTCGGACACTTCGCGTCCGATGTTCTCCTGCGCCTCTTCGGTGCTGCCGCCGATGTGCGGCGTCAGGATCACATTGTCGAGGCCGCGCAACGGCGACACGAATTCTTCCTTGTCGTTCTTCGGCTCCAGCGGGAACACGTCGAGCGCCGCGCCGGCCAGTCTTTTCTCGCGCAATGCGGCGTTCAACGCATCGATGTCCACCACGCCGCCGCGCGACGCGTTGATTAATACCGAGGTAGATTTCATCACCGCCAGCCGGTCGGCGGTGATCAGGTTTTCGGTGGCGCTGCCGCCTGGCACATGCAAGGTCACGACGTCGGCCTGCGCCAGCAAGGCATCCAGGGTTGGCGCCGGTTTCGCATTGCCCAACGGCAGCTTGCTTTCCACATCGTAATAGCGGACGCGCATGCCCACGCTTTCGGCCAGGATGCCGACCTGCGCGCCGATATTGCCGTAGCCGATGATGCCCAGTACCTTGTTGCGCACCTCGTACGCGCCCTGCGCGGTTTTATCCCACTGGCCGCGATGCGCGCGCGCATTTTTTTCCGGAATGCGCCGCAGTAGCAGGACCGCCTGCGCAATCACCAGTTCCGCCACCGAGCGCGTATTCGAAAACGGCGCATTGAAAACCGGGATACCATGCGCCGCCGCCGCGGTCAAATCGACCTGGTTGGTGCCGATACAGAAGCAGCCGATTGCCTTGAGACGCGGCAAGGCGTTCAGCGTCTCGGCAGAAATATGCGTCGCCGAACGGATGCCGACCACATCGGCATCGGCCAGCGCCGCGACCATGTCGCCGGCCTTCAACGCGGTCGGCAACTGCACGACGTCGGTAAAACCTTCGACGGCGAGATGCTCGGCGGCGCTGGCATGGATTTTTTCCAGTAGTACGATTCTCTTCATTGCTGTCCCCGCTTAAAGATTCATTTATAATATATCTTAAATTCGCGACACACGCTGAAGCATTTTCCAGCCGGCTCTGAAAGGGGGTTCAAATGCTCACCGATCAACAAATCACCGACAAGGCCAGCACAGAAACCGTCACCGCGCTGCACTGGTGGAACGATATGCTGCTGACATTTACAACCACCCGGCCGCCTGACTATTCCTTCACCGCCGGGCAGTATGCGCGACTCGGCCTGCGCGACGAAAGCGGCGTCGTCTGGCGCGCCTATTCGATGAGTTCGGCGCCCGCCCAGGACCTGCTGGAGTTCTACGGCATCATTGTGCCGGGCGGCCTGTTCACCACACAGCTGAAGGACATCAAGCCGGGCGATCGCCTGCTGGTGGAAAAGCAGAGTTACGGATTCATGACGCCGGATCGTTTCACCGATGGCGACGAGCTCTGGATGTTTGCGACCGGCACCGGCATCGGGCCGTTCATCTCGATGCTGCGCGACCCATATGTCTGGAGTAAATTCCGACATCTCGTTCTCATCCATTGCGTACGGCATGCGGACGAATTCGCCTATCACGACCAGCTGGCGCAGCCTGCCCGGCAATCGCCGGCTTCCGCCCGCCTGCATATCGTGCGCTCCACCACGCGCGACCGGAAATCTGCGAGCGATCCGCTGCAACTGAGTGGCCGCGTCACCACGCTTCTTGAAGACGGCACGCTGGAAAAGACCGTCGGCATTCCGCTTACTGCGGCATCATCGCGCATCATGCTGTGCGGCAACCCGCAAATGATCGAGGACATGCGGCGTATCCTGCATCATCGTGGTTTGCGGCCAGTGCGTCGTGCATTGCCCGGGCAGTTCGTGACCGAGAACTACTGGTAAGGGAGGCGGGAAGCGGCTCAGCGTTCGCCACGGATATAGTGTTCAAGCTGCTCGATCAGGAATTGCTGCTCCGAAATGATGTCCTTCACCAGGTCGCCAATGGAAACCAGACCGAGCAGCTTGCCGTCGTTGTCGACCACCGGCAGATGGCGCAGCCGGTTCTCCGTCATCAACGCCATGCATTCCTCGTTGGTCTGATCGGGGCGCACGTACATCACCGGCGAGCTCATGATGTCGCGCACCGGCGTTTCGTTCGACGAGCGGCCTTTCAGCACCACCTTGCGCGCATAGTCGCGTTCGCTGATTACGCCGACTATCTGCGAGCCATCCATCACCAGCAGCGCGCCTATGCTTTTTTCCGCCATCAGCTTCACCGCGTCCAGCACGCGCGCGTCGGGTGCGATCGAGTACACCGTGCCGTGTTGTTTGGATTGAAGAATGTGCGCGACGGATTTCATCGACGATCTCCTTTCAACGCTGGTCCGCCTGCAGCAGTTTTCAGCATCGATATGAATGGGACCAACGGTGCGCCGCAGCGTTCCCGTAACCGCGCCGGGGTCTCCCTGCGTCGCCGATTTAAAGCCTAAAGCCGCGCTGATTTTTACATGTTGCGACAAATCAACGGCAACATGCCGAGCCTCTCGAACACCGCTGAAACACGCGCCCGCTCCAATTTTTCACGGCACGAAAACAAAAAGCCCGGATGAATCACCGGGCTTTTTTTCACGAAGATGCGCCGACTCAGTTGAAGGTCTTGCCCTCCGCCGCCAATTTCGCCAGCAGCGGAGCCGGCTTCCAGGCCGCGCCGTGGCGACCTTTCGCGTATTTTTCCATCGCCATCACGACGTTCTGCAGGCCGACGGTATCGGCATAGAACATCGGTCCGCCACGGAACAACGGGAAGCCGTAACCGGTCAGGTACACCATGTCGACATCGGAAGCGCGCTGCGCGATGCCCTCTTCCAGAATGTATGCCGCTTCATTCACCAGTGCATACACCAGGCGCTCGACGATTTCCTGATCGCTGATCTTGCGGCGCTCGATGCCGAGTTCGGACGAATGCTTGACGATCATGTCATTGACGACTTGCGACGGATACGGTTTGCGGTCGCCCGGCTTGTAATCGTACCAGCCGGCGCCGGTCTTCTGGCCGAAGCGGCCCATTTCGCACAGCAGGTCGGCAGTCTTCGAGTAGCTGACGTCCGGCTTCTCGATGTAGCGGCGCTTGCGGATGTACCAGCCGATATCGTTGCCGGCCAAGTCACCCATGCGGAACGGCCCCATCGCAAAGCCGAACTTCTCGACCGCCTTGTCGACCTGCTCCGGCGTGCAGCCTTCTTCCAGCAGGAAACCGGCCTGGCGGCTGTACTGCTCGATCATGCGGTTGCCGATAAAGCCGTCGCACACGCCGGACACGACGCCGGTTTTCTTGATCTTCTTCGACAACTGCAGAACGGTCGCCAGCACGTCCTTGCCGGTCTTCGCGCCGCGCACGATTTCCAGCAGCTTCATCACGTTGGCCGGGCTGAAGAAATGCGTGCCGATCACGTCCTGCGGACGCTTGGTGAAACCGGCGATCCTGTCGACGTCCAGCGTCGAGGTGTTGGACGCCAGGATTGCGCCCGGCTTCATCACTTCGTCGAGCTTCTTGAACACCTGTTCCTTGACGCCCAGATCCTCGAACACGGCTTCGACCACGATGTCGGCCTGGCCGATATCTTCATAGGACAGGCTGCCCTTGATCAGGCCGACGCGCTGCTCGAACTTCTCCAGCGACAGCTTGCCCTTCTTCATCGTGTTTTCGTAGTTCTTGCGGATCGTCGCCAGGCCCTTGTCCAGCGCTTCCTGCTTCATTTCGAGAATGGTGACCGGGATGCCGGCATTCGCAAAATTCATCGCGATGCCGCCGCCCATGGTGCCGGCGCCGATCACGGCGGCCGATTTGACCGCACGGGTCGGCGTACCTTCCGGCACATCGGAAACCTTGCTCGCCGCGCGCTCGCCAAAGAACGCATGACGCAGCGCTTTCGATTCCGTGGTCTGCACCAGTTGGAGGAACAGCTCGCGCTCAAACTTGAGGCCGTCGTCGAACTTCTTCGTGACGGCGGCCGCAACCGCCTCGACGCATTTCAGCGGCGCCGGGAACGGGCCGGCAATGGCGCCCACCGTATTGCGCGAGAACTGCAGGAAGGCTTCGTAGTTCGGGTAATCGATCTTGATGTCGCGCACCTTCGGCAACGGACGTACGTCGGCGACCTTGTTCGCGAACGCGAGCGCGGCATGCATCAGGTCGCCTCCGACCACTTCACTGAACAGCGCGGTCTTCGCCAGCTTTTCGGAAGGTACCGGATTGCCGGACACGATCATGTTGAGTGCCATTTCCAGACCGAGCACGCGCGGCAAGCGCTGCGTGCCGCCGGCGCCCGGCAGGATGCCCAGCTTGACTTCCGGCAGCGCGATCTGCGCGCCCGCGCTCGCGATCCGATAATTGCAACCGAGCGCAAGTTCCAAGCCGCCGCCCATGCAGACGGCATGGATCGCCGCGACAACCGGCTTGGTCGAGTTTTCGACAACGTTGATGACAGTGTGCAGCGTCGGCTCGGCCAGCGCCTTCGGCGAATTGAATTCCTTGATGTCGGCGCCGCCCGAAAATGCCTTGCCGGCGCCGGTGATCACGACTGCCTTGACGGCGTCGTCGTTCAACGCCTGTTTCATCCCATCGACAATCGCGCTGCGGGTCGCATGACCCAGGCCATTCACTGGCGGATTATTGAGCGTAATGACGGCAATCGAGCCGTTGACCTTGTATTCGGCAGTCATATCTCTTCCTTTAAATTAGATGTCTACGGGAACGTGAAAGCTGTCTCTGTATTTCGGAATGCTTAACTATAACCCAAAAAAGCACGAGCGTATTATTTTGAATGGAAAAAAACCGGCAGCTCCGTAGACCCTGCCGGCTTGCGCGAGTTGCCATACTTGCTATGGCTTGCTACTTCGCCTTCATCCTCAACAGCGCGCCGCGCTTCTGATCATCCGCATACGCATAATCGACGCGCCCCGCCGCCACCACTCCCATCAGCAGCATGTTTTGCGTGATTGCATCATGATCCTCTTTCGAAAACGGCTTGTTGTAGCTGGTGATCACGCCTTGGTAGCGGCTCTTCAGGTTTTCCAGCGCTTCCTTGATCTTCGGCCCGTCGGTGGAATTCGCCTGCAGGATCGCAAGATACAGTAGACGCATGCCGTCATAACCCTGCGCCGCACTCATCGGCGATGGAATGTGATCGGTGTTGAACGCTCGCTTATAAGCGAGCAGGAAACTGTTTTTGCTGGACGAGCCGAGATCCTGAATGAAGGTCTGCGGCATCAACGCGCCTTCGCCAGCCTTGCCCGACAGGTCGATGAAATTGCGCATCGAAAAGGTCCAGCTGCCGAGCAGCGGCGCTTTCCAGCCCAGCGCTTCCTTGTTGCGCGCAATCGCCGCCAGTTCCGGGCCGATGCCCCACACTACCAGCGCCTGCGCGGCGCTGGTCTTGGCGCGTTTGACCTGCGCGCTCATGTCCTGGTCGCCGATCTTGAAACGCTCTTCGGCCACGACTTCCAGGTTCGCCTGCCGCGCCTGTTCCTGAAAGGCTTTCAGGCCGGCGTCACCATAGGCGGTCGTGTCGGCCAGGATCGACAGCTTGTTCAGTCCCTTGCGCTTGAGGTCGGCCACCAGTACCCGGGCTTCCAGGTCGAGCGTCGGCGAAATGCGGAAGATATAGTTTTCCGGAGCGGCCGGCGGCGCGAATTTCCTGGTGAGCGAGGTACCGGTGGAGACCGCGATCAGCAGCGGTATCTTCGCTTTCTGATACGCGTCGATCGACGCCAGGCCGACACCGGTGTTGACGATGCCGATCGCAGCGACCACTTTCTTTTGCGTCAGCTCCTCAGCGATCTTCGCGCCGACTTCGTTCTTCGCCTCGTCGTCGCGTTCGATCAGTTCGATCTTCCTGCCGTGAATGCCACCGATATTATTGATTTCTTCCACCGCGAGCCGGATGCCGCTGCGCATGCTTTCGCCCATCGGGCTGGAACCGCCTGAAAACGGACCGGATACGCCGATCCGGATGCTGGATGCGTCAGCGCCTTGCGCGATGACGAAGGACTGGACGAGCGAGAACGCGCAGAACAGCAGTGCGCGGCGGGTACGCGTACTCCACATAATGATCTCCTCCACGAAAGGTTTATTTTTTTCGGTAGCCTATCCGTTACGAACCATCAGGCGTAGCCGTCCGCGCAGTATTCGGCACGCCACCCAGCCGGGCAAGCGTGGAAATACGCAGACATGCTCAGTGTAATCACGTAGTAAGTTCCGTTGCAAGCGCAACGAATTGCAGATGGAAGCGAATATCCTTCGACAATCCGGCGGCTGCCGGAACTCGGGAGGCTTATTGTTCCAGCAAGATGGTGAGCCGCCGCATCTCCGCCTTCACATCGGCAGGAAACGAAGCCTCGTCCCACGCGCGATAATGGCCCGACGCATAGGCGAGCGCATTCCGGTAATAGAGATAGGCGTTCAAGCGGTTGCGCACGAAATTATTTTGCGTGCGCACGACCTTTCCCGGCGCACCCATCACGATGGAATTTGGTGGAATGACGGTGCCTTCCTTGAGAAAGCTGTGGCCGGCGACAATACTGTTCTCGCCGATCACGCAACCGTCCATGATGGTGGCGTTGATTCCAATCAGGCAGTTGTCACCGATGGTGCAACCGTGGATCGTGCAATGATGTGTGATCGAGCAATGGCTGCCGATGATGGTCGGCGTGGTATCGCCGATATGCAGCATCACGAAATCCTGGATGTTGGTATAACTGCCGATCAGGATTTCGCAATGTTCGGCGCGCGCCACGACGTTGACCCAGATCGACGCGTGTTCTTCCACCGTGATCTTGCCGTACAGGTGCGCGCTGTCGTGCACATAGGCCGGATTGCGAAGAAGCACATCGGGACCGATCACCGGCATCACACTTCCAGCCATTCCTTGCGGATGTTCGCATTGGCGCGCAGGTCGTCGGGCGCCCCCTCGAACACGATTGCGCCGTGCCCCATCACGTACACGCGCTGCGAAATCTGCAGCGCGATCGCCAGCTTCTGCTCGACCAGCAGTACCGAGATGCCGCGATTCTTCAGCTCCTTCAGGTACTCGGCCACCAGTTCGACGATCTTCGGCGCCAGCCCCTCGGTCGGCTCATCGATCATGATCAGGTCCGGGTCGCCCATCAGCGTGCGGCACAGGGTCAGCATCTGCTGCTCGCCGCCCGACAGCACGCCGGCCGCGGTATGCTGCCGCTCCTGCAGCCGCGGGAACATCCGGTACATGTCGGCCAGGCTCCAGCGCGCGCTTTTCTTGCGCCCGTTGCCGCGCTTTTCGCCCAGCAGCAGGTTCTGTTCGACCGTCAGGGTCGGAAACACCGCCCGGTCTTCCGGCACATAGCCGAGCCCCTTGTGCGCAATCTCGAACGCTTTCAAGCCGCCGATGTCCTCACCCTTGAAGCGGATCGACCCGGTCACGTCGACCTGCCCCATCGCCGCCTTCACCGTGGTCGAGCGGCCGACGCCGTTGCGCCCCAGCAGGCTGACGATTTCGCCGGCATGGACCTGCAGGTCGACGCCATGCAGCACGTGGCTCTTGCCGTAGAACGCATGCAGGTTACTGATGTCGAGTAATGCCGTCATTTATGCCTCCGCAGGCGCATGGCCGCCCAGATACGCTTCCTGCACCTTTTGGTTGCCGCGGATGGCGGCCGGCGTGTCGCACGCGATCACTTCGCCGTACACCACCACCGCGATCTTGTCGGCCAGCCCGAACACCACGCTCATGTCGTGCTCGACCATCAACAAGGTCTTGCCGACCGTCACCTTGCGGATCAGCTCGACCGCCGCATCGGATTCCGAGCGGCTCATGCCGGCGGTCGGCTCGTCGAGCAGGATCACGTCGGCGCCGCCGGCGATCGTGATGCCGATTTCCAGCGCCCGCTGTTCCGCATACGTGAGCAAGCCGGCCAAGGTGTTGCGCCGCCGCGTCAGGCCGATCTGTTCGAGTACCCGGTCGGCCCGTTCCTGCGCATCCTTCAGGCCGTTCAGCCGATGCCAGAAACTGTAGCGGTAGCCGAGCGCCCACAGCACCGCGCAACGCAGGTTCTCGGCCACCGACAACCGGTGGAAAATATTGGTGATCTGAAAACTGCGCGACAGGCCGCGCCGATTGATTTCGAACGGCCGCAGCCCGACGATGCTTTGCCCGTTCAGCAGGATGTCGCCAGAGCTCGGCGCGAAGCGGCCGGAGATCAGGTTGAACAGGGTCGATTTGCCGGCTCCGTTGGGGCCGATGATCGCGAAGCGCTCGCCGGCTGGCACTTGCAGGTGCGCGCCGCGGATGATCTCGGATTTGCCGAAACGCTTGCGCACGTCGTTCAATTCGAGCGAGAGTGCGCTCATGCCTGCCTCCGCAATTGTTCTTCGATTTCGCCGTTCACTTCGCCCCACACCTGCATCAGGGATCGCCTGGCGTGCCAGAAGCCGAAGCCGCCGATCGCCAGCAGCACCGCGGCTACGAACCAGGCAGACGGCCCGGCCGTGTCGACCGCGAAACCGAACAGTTTCATCCCGGTGCCATTGACCGCTTCCAGCGTCAGGTGATACAGCATTTCGATCGCCATCACCACGCCGGCGAACATCACCAGCGCCATCGCGCAAGTTGCCCACAGCGACGGCCACACGCGCCCGAACTTGCCGTATTTCGCCACCCGCAATTGCAGCATGATCAGGCTGGCCAGGCCGCCCGGCGCATACATCACGATGGCGATGAAGAACACGCCGAGGTACAGTTGCCAGGCCTTGGTGAAATCCGACAGCATCACGGTCAGGAACACGCCGACGACAGCGCCCAGCAGCGGGCCGAAGAAGAAGCCGACACCGCCGATGAAGGTGAACAGCAGGATCGCGCCGGAACGCAGTGCGCTGACGTTCTCGGCGGTGACGATCTCGAAGTTGATCGCCGACAGGCCGCCGGAAATGCCGGCGAAGAAGCCTGACAGGATCAAGGTCAGGTAACGCGCCCACTGCGTATCGTAGCCGATGAATTCGACCCGTTCCGGATTGTCGCGCACCGCGTTGATGATGCGCCCCAGCGGTGTCTGCGTGAACGCATACATACCGATGGTGCTGATGAACAGCCAGAACGCAATCAGGTAATACACCTGGATCTGCGGGCCGTAGCTGATGCCGAGGAACTTGTCGCCGTACACGCGGTTGGTCGAGATGCCGCCTTCGCCGCCGAAGAATTCCGGGAACATCAGCGAGCAGGCGAACACCAGTTCGACGATGCCCAGCGTAATCATCGCGAACGTGGTGCCGGATTTCTTGGTGGTCACGTAGCCCAGCAGCACGCCGAAGCCCATGCCGGCCAGCCCGCCGACCAGCGGAATCAGCGTCACCGGCATCCAGATCGTGCCGGCGGTCGCCAGGTTCATCGCATGGATCGCAAAGAACGCGCCCAACCCCGAGTACACCGCATGACCGAACGACAGCATGCCGCCTTGCCCGAGCAGCATGTTGTACGACAGGCCGAAGATCATCACCGTGCCCATCTGCGACAGGATCGACAGCGACGCGCCCTTGTCGAACACCAGCGGCGCGACGATCAGCAGTAGTGCGAATGCGCCCCAGACCACCCAGCGCCCGAGATTGACCGGCTGGTACGTGATCGTATTTTTTATCGTCAAGGTTGTATTCATTTCAGCCCTCCCGCGTGCCCATCAGGCCGCGCGGCCGGAAAATCAGGATCAGCACCAGCAACAGGTACGGCATGATCGGCGCCACTTGTGAAATGGTCAGTTTCAGCACCGGATAGCCGAACGTGTCCGCCGTGAACTGGGTGCCGAAGCTGGCGAACAGCGTCGCGAACGAATAATCGAGCGCGACCGCAAAGGTCTGCAGCACGCCAATCAGCAGCGACGCCAGCAGCGCGCCCACCAGCGACCCCATGCCGCCGACCACCACCACCACGAAGATGATGCTGCCGACCGTGGCCGCCATGCCGGGTTCGGTGACGAACGCGTTGCCACCGATCACGCCGGCCAGCCCGGCCAGCGCGCAGCCGCCGCCGAACACCAGCATGAACACGCGCGGCACGTTATGCCCGAGCGCCTCGACCATGTCCGGGTGCGTCAAGGCGGCCTGGATCACCAGGCCGATACGGGTTCGGGTCAGCATCAGGAAGATCGCCACCAGCATCAATAGCGCGATCAGCATCATGAAGCCGCGATACGTCGGAAAAGTGGTGGTGTATAAGGTGAACAGCGGACCGTCGAGTTCGGCCGGGATCGGGTACGGCACCGCCGCCCGCCCCCAGATCAGTTGCACCAGTTCGACCAGCACATATGACAGGCCGAACGTGAACAGCAATTCCGGGATGTGGCCGTACTTGTGCACCGGGCGCAGGCCGTAGCGCTCGACGACCGCGCCGATTGCGCCAACCACCAGCGGCGCCACCACCAGCGCCGGCCAGAACCCGAGCTTGACGCTGATCGCATAGGCGAAATACGCGCCCAGCATGTAAAAGCTCGCATGCGCGAAATTCAATACTCCCATCATGCTGAAAATTAATGTCAGCCCCGACGACAGCATGAACAGCAGCAATCCGTAACTCAATCCGTTCAGCAACGTGATTAACGTGAATTCCACACGAAACCTCTCATAAATTCTTGTACGACCGTACTTTTTCGACAATAAAAAACAGCGTGTCGGATCGCGACACGCTGTCTGGAAAAAGAGGCTATGACGGCCGTTTCATCTGGCACGAAGTCGGTTGCGTCGCCACATACGCGTCGAACTTCTGGTCGGTCCTCCAGCCGTAGCCGGTGTTTTCCTGGTCGTACTTGACGTCCTTGCCGTTGACCTTGACCCAGGTCGCAATATATAGCGGTTGCTGCAGCTGGTGGTCGGTCTTGCGCATCTCGACCTCGCCGTTCAGGCTCTGCGCCTTCATGCCCTCCAGAGCAAACGCGACCTTGATCGGATCGGTGCTCTTCGCCTGCTTGATCGCCTTGCCCATCATGACCAGGCCGGTATAGGTCGCCATCACGTAGTAATCGTCGTTGTACTTTTTCTTGTAGCCGTCGACGATTTCCTTGCCGACGAATTTTTCATTGTTGACGTTCCAGTAGCCAGCATATTTCACGTGGTCGGCGCCGGCGGCTCCCATTGCAGTCGGCACGCCGGTGGTGGACGCATAGTAGGTATAGAAGTTGGCCTTCAGGTCGGCGTCTTTTGCCGCCTTGATCAGCAGCGCCAGGTCGGCACCCCAATTACCGGTGATGACCGTGTCCGCGCCCGACGCCTTGATCTTCGCGACATACGGCGAGAAGTCCTTCACCTGCCCGATCGGATGCAGGTCGTCGCCGACGATCTGGATATCCGGACGCTTGCGCTTCAAATACTCTTTCGCGGCGCGCGTGACCTGGTGGCCGAACGCATAGTTCTGGCCGATGATGTAGACCTTCTTGATGCCCTGGTCTTTCGTCATGAAGGTGGTCATCGCTTCCATCTTCTGGTCCGAATTCGCATCGAAGCGGAAGTGCCAGAAACTGCACTTGCTGTTGGTCAGGTCGGGATCGACCGCCGCGTAATTCAGGAACAGGACTTCCTTGCCGGGGTTGCGTTCGTTGTGTTTGTTGACCGCATCGATCAGCGCCAGCGCCGCGCCGGAACCGTTGCCCTGGATGATGTAGCGGTAGCCCTGGTCGATCGCGGCCTTCAGTTGCGTCAGCGACTCCTGCGGGCTCGCCTTGTTGTCGAAGCCGACGATTTCAAAGGTATTGTCGCCGGCCCATTTCTGCGCATTGGCCATGTCGGCTATGTACTGCCAGCTTTTCAGAATGCCTTGCCCGACCGGCGCGAACGGACCGGATAGCGGATCGATGAATGCCATCTTGACCGTCTCCGCGCTCGCCGTCATGGGGATGGCGAATGCTGCAGCCAGTGAAATCGGGATGATCAAGGATTTGAATTGCTTAGCCATTTGTCTCGTCCTTATAAGTGTTTTGGGTTTACAGCATATCGACGGTTATACCCAGTGTAAAGCACCGACATCAGGGGAGTTCAACAGGTATTTCGCACGGCATTTTCCCTCCATGTTCAGGCTGCTCGCGGCACCTGCACGACGAGGTATCGATGGATGAGACTTCGCTGCGCCGCAGCGAACCGCGGCATGGACCGCTTCGGTGCCATGCCGCGTCGAGGAGGTGTTGCTTAAGACGGGCGTGCCGGACGTTTCATCTGGCACGAGGTGGGCTGGGTAGCCACGTAGCTTTCGATCTTCTGGTCCATGCTCCAGCCGTAACCGGTATTTTCCTGATCGTACTTGACCTTCTTGCCGTCCACTTTTGCCCAGGTAGCGATGTAGAGCGGCTGCTGCAGCTGGTGATCGTTGGCGCGCATTTCGACGTCGCCGTTGACCGCTTTCACCTTCATGCCTTCCAGCGCGAATGCAACCTTCACCGGGTCGGCCGACTTGCTGTCCTTGACCGCCTTCGCCAGCATCTCCACCACGGTATAGATATCGGTTACGTAGAAGTCGTCGTTGTACTTCTTCTTGAACGCTTCGACGATTTCCTTGCCGGCGAAGCTTTCATTGTTCGGGATCCAGTAAGCGACCTGTTTTACCTGGCCAGCGGTAGAGCCGCCCATTGCCGTCGGCACGCCGGACGTACCAGCGTAATACGTGTAGAACTTGGCGGTCAGACCGGCATCCTTCGCTGCCTTCACCAGCAGCGCAAGGTCGGCACCCCAGTTGCCGGTGATGACGGTATCCGCGCCCGCAGCCTTGATCTTGGCGACATAGGGAGCGAAATCCTTGACGGTGGCGATCGGGTGCAGGTCGTCGCCGACGATCTGGATGTCCGGGCGTTTGCGCTTCAGGAATTCCTTCGCGGCGCGCGTGACCTGGTGCCCGTGCGCATAGTTCTGGCCGATGATGTAGACCTTCTTGATGCCCTGGTCTTTCGCCATGTAGGAAGTCAGCGCCTCCATTTTCATGTCGGAGTTGGCGTCGAAACGGAAATGCCAGAAGCTGCACTTGCTGTTGGTCAGGTCGGGATCGATCGCCGAATAATTCAGAAATACGATTTCCTTGCCCGGGTTGCGTTCGTTATGCTTGTTGACCGCGTCGATCAGCGCCAGCGCGACGCCGGAACCGTTGCCCTGCGCGATGTAACGATAGCCCTGGTCGATCACGCTCTTGAGCTGATTCAGCGATTCCTGCGGGCTGCCCTTGCCGTCGAACGCGTTGACTTCGAGCGTATTATTGCCGGCCCATTTCTGCTGGTTCGCCATCTCGGTAAACATGCGGAAGCTGTTCAACTGATTTTGCCCGATCGGGGCAAACGCGCCGGACATTGTTTCGATCATCGCGATCTTGACGGTTTCTGCATAAGACGCCGGTGCAGCGAACGCGGCCGCGACGGAACACACCAAAACGAGGGGGCGAATCTTCTTCATCATTTGTCTCATCCTTATTATGTGGGTGTTTCAATAAAACGATGGCTTTGGGGCTTCTTGTTTTTTTATCCGGAATCCCTATGCAGTCCTTACGCAGTCGGCAGCTTGTACTCCTTGAATTGTTCGCGAATGCGATTCTTCAACACCTTGCCGGTGGCGCCGATCGGCAGCGCGTCGACAAAGATCACGTCGTCCGGCGTCCACCACTTGGCGATCTTGCCGTCATAAAATTTGATCAGCTCGTCCTTGCCGACGTCGGCGCCCGGTTTCTTCACCACCACCAGCAGCGGGCGCTCGTCCCACTTAGGATGGAACACGCCGATGCAGGCCGCCTGCTGTACCGCAGAATGCGCCATCGCGATGTTTTCCAAATCGATGGTGCCGATCCATTCGCCGCCGGACTTGATCACATCCTTGCTGCGATCGGTGATCTGCATGTAGCCGTCCGCGTCGATCGTCGCAACGTCGCCGGTCGGGAACCAGCCGTCCTGCAGTACATCGCCGCCCTCGTCCTTGAAATAGCGGCTGATAACCCACGGTCCTTTGACAAGCAGATTGCCGTAGGTCTTGCCGTCCCAAGGCAATTCCTTGCCGTCGTCGCCGACGATCTTCATGTCGACGCCGTAGATCGCATGGCCCTGCTTTTCCAGGACGGCCTGCTTCTGTTCTTCCGGCAACGCCAAGTGATGGCTTTGCAGCGTGCAGGCGGAGCCGAGCGGCGACATTTCCGTCATGCCCCACGCATGCACCACCTCGACGCCGTGCTGGTGACGGAAAGTTTTCATCATTGCCGGCGGGCAGGCCGAGCCGCCGATCACGGTGCGCTTGAAGCTGGAGAACTTGAGGCCGTTCTGGCCGACGTAGGTCAGCAGTCCGAGCCAGACGGTCGGCACGCCGGCCGAGAAGGTCACCTGTTCCTGCTCGAACAATTCATAGACCGACTTGCCGTCGAGCGCCGGCCCCGGAAACACCATCTTCGCGCCGGTCAGCGGCACCGAGTATGGCAAGCCCCATGCATTGACGTGAAACATCGGCACCACCGGCAGCACCGCATCGCGCGCCGACAGGTTCAATGCATCCGGCATCGTCGACGCATACGAGTGCAACACCGTCGAGCGATGCGAATACAGCGCGCCTTTCGGATTGCCGGTAGTGCCGGAGGTGTAGCACAGGCTGGACGCCGAGTTCTCGTCGAACAGCGGCCACTCATACTGATCTGAATTCGCGTCGATCAGGTCTTCATAGCACGTCAGGTTCGGGACTTTGCTCTCCTGCGGCATGCGATCGCGATCGCACATCACCACGAAACCCTTGATTGTCTTGCAGTGCGCGGCAAAAGCTTCAACCAGCGGCAGGAAGGTGATATCGAAGAACAGGTATTGGTCTTCGGCGTGATTGGCGATGTAAGCGATCTGCTCCGGATGCAGGCGGGGATTGACGGTGTGCATCACTGCGCCGGAACCGGAAATCGCGTAGTACAGCTCCATGTGGCGGTAGCCGTTCCACGCGAGCGTGGCGACGCGGTCGCCCATCTTCACACCGAGCGCGCCAAGCGCGTTGGCCATGCGGCGCGCGCGCCGATGGCAGTCGCGGTAGGTGTAGCGATGAATATCGCCCTCGACACGGCGCGAGACGATTTCATTGCTGCCGTAATAGCGGTCCGCGTGCTGAATGATGCTGGAGATGAGCAAGGGCTGGCTCATCATCTGGCCCATCAATGGGCTCTTCGGATACTGCGACATCATGCCTCCTGCCTTGTAGTTGGGGTATTGCCATCAATCCAAAGCATGATTTTTGAACGACCGTACTAAAACCGTCAATGACTTTCGATGGTGCGACGCGTCAATGTCACCTGCGCGACGTTTCACTCGACAACCGCCTTGTAGATCGTATTTTTCGGACGAGCCATTACGCGCCGCAGCATGGGTTCGAAAAACGCCAAAGGAAAGGTGTCGTAATCCGGATCGAAGGCCGGCGCATCGTACTTCTCGCAAAACTCCAGGGTCGCGTCGTATAAAGCCTGGCCGGCAAACTGTTCGCGCAGATTGCGGTCCATGCCGAGATGATGGAAGAAGTAGTAGCCCTGAAAAATGCCGTGCTTCTCGACCATCGCATGATTCTCCGGACTAACAAACGGCTTGAGGATAGCGGCGGCGATGTCCGGATGGTTGAAGCTGCCGAGCGTGTCGCCGATGTCGTGCAACAGTGCACAGACGATATATTCCTCGTCTTTGCCGTCGCGGTAGGCGCGGGTCGCCGTCTGCAGGCTGTGCGTCAGGCGGTCAACCGGGAAGCCGCCGCAATCGCCGTCGAGCAGGCGCAGATGCGCCAGCACGCGATCCGGCAACGCCGCTGCATACGGCTTGAATTCATCGGCGATGATCTTCCAGTCGTCGGCGGTACTGTCCTGCATGTCGCGAAAAGACGCGCGCGCATGAATGGTGGTCTCCATGTGATTCATTCTCCTTTGTTCATGTGCGGTAGGATGGATCGATACGGTCGAGGCGCCGCAACAGGCCGGGCCATGCGAGCATGCCGCCTTGCCCCTTGGTGACCGTCTTCGCCTGCTGCTGCGCGCCGGCGATGATGGCGGCGGGAATCGAGGCCAGTTCGCCTCCGCCCGCCTGCGCACGGATCTGGATCATGCATGCGGCTTCGAACAGGTACATGTTGACGAAGGCGTCCGCGATGGTCTTGCCCAAGGTCAGCAGGCCATGATTACGCAGCATCAGAAAATTTCTGTCGCCAAGGTCGGCGACCAGGCGCGGCTTTTCCTCGGCGTTCAGCGCGACGCCTTCATAGTCGTGATAGGCGAGACTCGATAATACGAAAATCGATTGCTGCGAAATCGGCAGCAATCCATTCTTCTGCGCCGATACGGCGACGCCGTTGACGCTATGCACGTGCAGTACGCACTGCGCATCGTGCCGCACTGCGTGAATCGCCGAATGAATTGTGAAGCCGGCCGGGTTGACCGGAAAAGGCGACTCTTCCAGCTTGTTGCCGTCGAGATCGATCTTCACCAGCGACGACGCCGTGATCTCGTCGAACATCATGCCGTACGGGTTGATCAGGAACTGGTCTTCGGTGCCGGGCACGCGCGCGGTGATATGCGTGAAAATCAGGTCGCTCCAGCCGAAGTCGGCGACCAGCCGGTAGCAGGCCGCGAGATCGACGCGGGTCTGCCACTCCTCGGGAGAAACCCTGTCTCTTGCCGACGGAATCGTCGGCGTTTCCGGCATGTCCATATGGGGTCTCCTCAACTCTGTCAAAATAGGGCACTCGACCACGCGGCGCCGCCTGCACTGCCGGTTCGACTGCCAGTGCAGTATCCCTATATCGCGCCGCATAAGACTGTCAACTTTTTAACAATCGCCATGCCTGATCGAAGCACCGATGACATCGACAAAGCCGCCTTGCTGCGCAAGTCCTGGCTGTCCGGTTTTCCCGCCGATGTCGTCGCCGAAGCGGCCGCATGCGGCACACTGCGCGCGGTCAACGACGGCACGCTGGTGCACGCGCGCGGCGCCGAAGCCGACGGTTTCTACACGATCGCGCGCGGCGCCGTGCGGTTTACGCGAGTCACCGCCGATGGTCATGCGACCACGATCGCCGTGCTGGAAGCGCCGAGCTGTTTCGGCGAGATCTCGCTGTTCGACGGCCTGCCACGCACGCATGACGGCCATGCGGCCGGCCCCACCGTGCTGCTGTTCCATGCAAAGACCGATTTCAAGCGCCTGCTAGCACAACATCCGGCGGTGTATGAGCGTTTCGCGAAGATGCTCAGCATGCGCCTGCGCGCCACCTTCGACATGGTGGAGGAAGCCGCGATCGCGCCCTTGCAGCAGCGTCTTGCGCGCCGCCTGCTGGAGCTCGCACATATCAAACCATCGGCACTGAATGCAGCCGTCAATGCACGCGGCCGCGAAGTGCCGCTGACACAGGAAGAGCTCGGGCATCTGCTCGGCAAGTCACGCCAGAGCATTTCGAAACTCCTGCATCTGTGGGAACAAAACGGCTTGATACAGACCAAGTATGGCCGCATATCCATCAAGCAGCCCGATGCGCTGGTCAGGTTCGCGCATCCGGAGCGCATGCCGCCAGCAGGTGCTCGCAAAGGCCCGCACCACCACAAGGAAATTTCATGAACGCACCTGACGCCGGCTTCAGCCACCATCGCACGGATACCTTGCCGTTCGAAAACTCTTTCGCGGCGCTGCCGCCGGCGTTCTATACGCGCTTGCAGCCCAGTCCGATTCCGTCGCCCTACCTGGTCGGCGCGAGCGCATCGGCGGCTGCGCTGATCGGACTCGACCCGGCGGAATTCACGCAGCAACATTTCATCGAGGCGTTTTCCGGCAACCGCAACCTGCCTGGATCGATCCCGCTGTCGGCCGTCTATTCCGGCCATCAGTTCGGTGTCTGGGCCGGACAGCTCGGCGACGGCCGCGCCATCCTGCTGGGCGATTTGCCGTCCCTCGACGCATCGACAACGGGCCGCATGGAACTGCAGCTGAAAGGTTCCGGCCTGACGCCCTACTCGCGCATGGGCGACGGTCGCGCGGTACTGCGTTCATCGATACGCGAGTTCCTGTGTTCGGAAGCGATGGCCGCACTCGGCGTTCCGACATCGCGCGCGTTGTGCGTGACCGGCTCGGACATGCGCGTGATGCGCGAGACGCCGGAAACCGGCGCGGTGGCGACACGCATGGCGCCGACCTTCATCCGTTTCGGCTCGTTCGAGCACTGGTTCTACAACGATCGCAAGGAAGAGCTGAAGACGCTCGCCGATTACGTAATCGACCGCTTCTATCCCGAGTTGCGCGCGACGCCGCAGCCCTATCAGGCGCTGCTGATGGAAGTCACGCGCCGCACCGCCGAGCTGATCGCGCAATGGCAAGCGGTCGGCTTCATGCACGGCGTGATGAACACCGACAACATGTCGATCCTAGGCATTACCATCGACTACGGTCCGTTCGGATTCATGGAGGCCTTCGATGCCGGTCATATTTGCAACCATAGTGATCACCAGGGCCGCTACGCGTATCAAATGCAGCCGAGAATCGGGCAATGGAACTGTTTTGCACTCGGGCAGGCGCTGCTGTCGCTGGTCGGCGAGGTTGACGATGCGCAAGCGGCGCTAGAAATCTACAAGCCGGCCTACGATGCAAAACTGGATGCGCTGCTGCACGCCAAGCTCGGCCTGGGAGCCGCGCAAGAAGAAGACGGCAAGCTATTCGACGCGCTGTTTATGCTGATGCAAAACAACCATGTCGATTTCACGCTGTTCTTCCGCCGCCTCGGCAGCTTGCGAATGGACGATCCGGCGGCCGACGAACCGCTGCGCGACCTGTTCATCGACCGTCCCGCGTTCGATGCCTGGGCGCGGCAATACCGCTTGCGGCTGAAACAGGAGAATAGTACGGATGCCGCCCGCAAAAGTGCGATGAACGGCGTCAACCCGAAATACATCTTGCGCAACCATCTCGCGCAAATCGCGATCGAAAAAGCGCAAAATAAGGATTTTTCCGAAGTGAACAAATTGCTCGGTCTGCTCGAAAAGCCGTTCGACGAGCAGCCGGAAAACGAACACTATGCCGAGCTCCCGCCGGACTGGGCGAGCGAACTGGAAGTGAGTTGCTCATCATGACAGACAAGATCACCAAGACCGATGCCGAATGGCGCGCCGCGCTCGACCCACTCGAATACCAGGTCACCCGCCATGCAGCGACCGAACGCGCGTTTACCGGGCGCTACTGGGATCATCATGAACACGGCATTTACGTGTGCGTGTGCTGCGGCACGCCGCTATTCGAATCGGACGCCAAGTTCGAATCCGGTTGTGGCTGGCCGAGTTATTTCAAATCTCTCGACCCTGAAAATGTAATCGAGCGCGTCGACCGCAGTCATGGCATGATACGCACCGAAATTCTCTGCAATGTCTGCGACGCCCATCTCGGGCATGTGTTCCCCGACGGCCCGCCGCCGACCGGGCTGCGCTACTGCATCAACTCCGCGTCCTTGCGCTTTGAACCCAAGTAAAGAAAGCCAATCATTCAATGAAGTTCCTGTTCGATCTCTTCCCGGTCATCCTGTTCTTCGCCATGTTCAAATGGGGCGAGAGCAACCCCGATGCGGCGCAAGCGCTGGTGCAGCAATATCTGTCGGAGCTCGTTTCCGGCGGCGTCGCAAGCAGCGCGCAGGCGCCGATCATGCTCGCCACCGCGGTGGCAATCGTCGCCACGCTCGGACAAATCGCCTGGCTGCTGCTGCGCGGAAAAAAGGTCGACGCCATGTTGTGGGTATCGCTGGCGATCATCACGGTATTCGGCGGCGCGACCATCTATTTCCACAATGAGACTTTCATCAAGTGGAAACCAACCGTACTCTACTGGTGTTTCGGCGCGGCGCTGCTGGTGAGCCAGTCCCTGCTCGGCAAGAACCTTGTCCGCCTGATGATGGAAAAGCAACTGACGCTGCCGGATGCGATATGGCAGCGGCTGGGTCTTTTATGGGCCGCCTTCTTCGGCGCGATGGGGGTCATCAATCTGTATGTCGCCTACAATTTCTCGACCGCTTTCTGGGTCAATTTCAAGTTGTTCGGCTTCACCGGTTTGATGTTTGCCTTCATCATCGCGCAAAGCCTGTTCCTGTCGAAATATGTGAAGGATTCGCGATGAACGATCGCGTCGAAAAAATCCGCAGCCGACTCCTTGCAACTTTCGCACCGCTCGAATGTCAACTGGAGGACGAATCCCACCTGCATGCCGGTCATGCGGGCGCCGCGTCGGGTGCCGGCCACTATAAAGTACGGCTGGTTTCCGAGCGTTTTCAGGGGTTAAATCGCTTGGCGCGGCATCGGCTGGTGTATGATTGCCTTCGTGACATGATGCACAGCGACATACACGCTCTCAACATCATCGCATTTGCGCCGTCCGAAGTTTCGCGATAGACGCGCCTGATTTGTTTTAAACCCCACTTTCTCGCAATTTAGGAACAAATAATGACATTGAAACCTGCTCGCCTATTGATGCTGCTTGTCGCTGCCGTTGCCGTGCCTGCCATCGCGCAAAACCTCGCCGTCGTGAACGGCAAACCCGTACCATCGTCGCGCGCCGACGTGATGATCAAGCAACTGGCAGCCCAAGGCCAACAGGATTCGCCGCAGCTGCGCCAGATGGTCAAGGAAGAGTTGATCAATCGCGAGATCCTGATCCAGGAAGCCGACAAGCGCGGCCTGAGCAACACTGCCGAAGTGAAGAATCAGGTAGAGATCGCGCGCCAGTCGATCGCGATCCGCGCTCTGGTGCAGGACTACCTGAAAAAGAACCCGGTGAAGGATGCCGAAATCCAGGCTGAGTACGACAAGTTCAAAGCGCAGGCCGGCGACAAGGAATACCATGCACGCCACATCCTGGTCGAGAAGGAAGACGACGCCAAGAGCATCATCACCAAGCTGAAAGGCGGCGCCAAGTTCGAAGATCTGGCGAAGCAATCGAAGGACCCCGGTTCCGCAGCCAATGGCGGCGACCTGGACTGGGCACCACCGTCCGCGTTCGTCAAACCGTTCTCCGATGCGATGATCGCGCTGCAAAAAGGCCAGATCACCGAAACGCCGGTCAAGACACAATACGGCTACCACGTGATCAAGCTGGACGACGTGCGCGCCGCGAAGGTCCCGACGCTGGAAGAAGTCAAACCGCAAATCGCGGAATCGCTGCAGCAGAAGAAACTGCAGGCTTTCCAGGAAGATCTGCGCAAGAAGGCGAAGATTCAGTAATCGCCGTTCGCTATCGAAAAAGGCGCTTCTTGTGAAGCGCCTTTTTTATTTCCTGCTGCATCACAAGCCGAGTTCTTTGCCGCCGATGTCGTCGGCATGCCGGAACGCCGGCGCAGCCTTTGCGATTTCGGAATCGGGCACGCCCCATTCCTCGAAGTAAGTCCGCCACTGATGCACCACCTGCCAGATACGGTGGATGACGGCGAGAGCCGAAGGGCGACCGAGCCCGAATATCGCATGCTTGCTCATCGCGTTGAGCAGCGTCGCATTGCGTCCCTGGGTGCCGACGCCGAGATGCAGATTGCGCTGCAACGCGGCGCTCGCACGCGGCACCACGTCATACAGCGGCGACAACACCCAGCCGTCACCATTCCACAGGAAGCCATGATTGCGCAAATGATCGTCGTCATTGCTGACGAAGATATTGAATACCATTCGCCCGAACAACTCTGACTGCTGTTTTCTGACGGTTTGCGGAGCGCCGTACAGTGCCTGCTTTGCAGCGATGTCCATGTAGGACATTTCCGGCGAACGCGACTCGTGCACGCCGAGCAGCGTCAACGCGCTAATGAAATGCCGGCGCGCCACGCCACTGGCGCCGGACACCCGGTCGAAGCGCTCGATCAGCATCACGGGCCGGTTTTGTCCGACATGGATCAGGCGCACTTCCGGCACCTCGAACCCGCATTCAGCGGCAAGACGCATGGTCGCGTACTCGATGACCGGCACTGAAAAGCCGCGGTCCTGGCGCGACGGAAATTTGGCCAGCCAGTGCCGGTTTCCATCCACCACTGCTGCTTTCGGACGCATACCGCCCATACCGGTGCCCGCGTCGAAAATGTCTTGCAGACCGGCCGGCACCGGCACTCCCGCTTCGATGGCATCGGCCGCTTCCAGCAGATATTCGAGGCGGTTTATCACCCCGGCGCCGCCACGCTCCGCCGCCGCATCCAGCCCGCTCCTGATATCGAGCGCGCCAACACGGTTGGCGCCGGCATACAGCAGATAATGCGATTCCGGCAGGCTATTGGCCCGCGCTCCGAGCCGATTTTCGATGACACGGCGGCCCCATGCATCCGGCGCGGCGTCGCGAATGCCGCCGAACAGAGCAAGCCCTTCCCGTGGAAACAGGCGCACTCCCTTGATCATCTGGCCTACCAGCAGGCCGAGACCGACAGGATCGATTTCGACCCGGTTTCCGCGCTCAAGATAGCGAGTGCCGTAGACGAAGCTGGACGCGAGCACATTCGGCCCCGCTTCGTCGATTTCCAGCAGACCGGCCGGCACCGCGGCAGTGTCGCCCGGAAGATGAATGAAGACGGCCAGTTCAGAAGTCATAGCGATCAAGCTCGGTTGCGCTCAACGCACGAGCGCGACGGGTCTGTTCCCGCGCCGACAGGCTGCGCACCGCCGCATCGTTCTCGCTTTCGAGCGCGCGCGACAAGTTCCGCCTTATCCAGCGTTGCTAGATAGCGCATCACCTGCCCGATCGCCACCGAGGGGTCACCGTTCTCGATGCGCGACAGGGTATCGCGGCTGATCCCTGCTCGCTCCGCGGCAATGCGCTGCGGCATGCGGCGCGCAAGACTGGCGCCGGTCGCCTTAAGCAGTTGTTCCAGATGAGAAGCAAGCGCAGCTTTCTGGTCTATTTTCACATTAGCACCTGAATACGGGCATTATGAAAATAGTGTGGCAGATAAGGTGCATTAAGCAAGGGAGAAAAACCGCCGAAAAGCAAAGCCCTCGGCAGTGGAAATGACTAAGCCAAGAAACGAATGTGATGCGTCGTTACAGCGTCAACCCACCCACTTGCGCGCATTGCGGAACATGCGCATCCACGGCGAATATTCGCCCCACGCTTCCGGATGCCAGGAGTGCAGGACCGAGCGGAACACCCGCTCCGCATGCGGCATCAACACCGTGAAACGGCCATCCGGCGTGGTCACCGACGTAATACCCTGCGGCGAACCGTTCGGATTGTACGGATAGGTTTCCGTCGCCTGCCCCTTGTTGTCGATCCAGCGCATCGCAACAATCGCCTCCTTGATGTCGCCGGTCTGCGAAAAGTCGGCATAGCCTTCGCCGTGCGCAACCGCGATCGGGCTCTGCGTTCCTGCCATATCGGCAAAGAAGATCGATGGCGAGTCGGCGACCTCCACCATCGCGAAACGCCCTTCGAACTGCTCCGACTTGTTACGCGTGAACTTCGGCCACGCTTGCGCACCGGGGATGATGGCCTTCAGGTTGCTCATCATCTGGCAGCCGTTGCAAATGCCGAGCGCGAACGTATCGCCACGGTTGAAAAAGCCGACGAACTGCTCTGCCAGCCTTGCGTTGAACAGGATGGTCTTGGCCCAACCCTCGCCGGCGCCGAGCACGTCGCCGTACGAGAAGCCGCCGACCGCGATGAAGCCGCTGAAATCGGCCAATTTCGCGCGGCCGGAAATCAGGTCGCTCATATGCACGTCGATCGCGGTGAAGCCGGACTTGTGCATCACGTACGCGGTTTCTATATGCGAGTTGACGCCCTGCTCGCGCAGGATCGCCACCTTCGGCTTGGCGCCGGTGGCGATGAACGGCGCAGCGATGTCGACCTGCGGATCGAACGTCAGTTTCGGCGTAATGCCGGGATCAGCGGCGTCGAGAATGCGATCGTATTCGGCGTCGGCGCAAGCCGGATTGTCGCGCAGGCGCGCAATGCGCCAGCTGGTTTCGCTCCACAAGCGCTGCAGTTCGATGCGCGGCTGGCTGTAGATCACCTTCGCGTCGCGCGTGAACTCGATCGCATCGCGGTCGTTGAGCTTGCCGATGATGTGGCTGCAAGCGCCCAGATTGTACGAACGCAGCACATTCATCACCTCCGATTTTTGCTCTGCACGTACCTGGATCACCGCACCCAGCTCTTCGCTGAACAGCGCACGCAGCGTCAGCTCGTTACGGCGCTCGGCCACCTGGCCGGCCCAGTTCTTCGAATCACCCCAGTCGGACGCATGCTCGCCTTCCATGGCCAGGATGTCGAGATTGACCGACAAGCCGCTGCGGCCGGCGAACGCCATTTCGCACAGCGTCGCGAACAGGCCGCCGTCGGAACGGTCATGGTACGCGAGCAGCTTGCGTTCGAGGTTCAACTGCTGGATCGCCGAGAAGAAAGCCTTGAGGTCATCCGCGCTGTCGACGTCTGGCGCCCGGTTGCCGATCTGCTGCATCACCTGCGTCAATGCCGATGCGCCCAGGCGGTTCTTGCCGCGGCCGAGATCGATCACGATCAGCACCGTGTCGCCGGCGTCCTTGCGCAACTGCGGTGTCAGCGACAGGCGCACATCGGGCACCGGCGCAAACGCGGACACGATCAGCGACACCGGCGACATCACTTCCTTGTCGCCTTCCGCGTCTTTCCAGGTGGTGCGCATCGACAGCGAATCCTTGCCGACCGGGATGCTGATGCCCAGTGCCGGGCACAACTCCATGCCGACCGCCTTCACGGTATCGAACAGCGCCGCGTCCTGCCCGGGCTGACCGCATGCGGCCATCCAGTTGGCGGATAGCTTGATATCGGATATATCGGCAATCGATGCGGCGGCAATATTCGTGATCGCTTCGCCGACCGCCATGCGGCCGGACGCGGCTGCATCGATGACCGCCAGCGGCGTGCGCTCGCCCATGGCCATCGCCTCGCCCCGATAACCTTCCAGGCTCATCGCGGTCACCGCGCAATCGGCGACCGGCACCTGCCACGGACCGACCATCTGGTCGCGCACCGAAGTCGCGCGGCGCGTGCTGCGTCTGCCGACCGTTGCCGACAAGTCGTTCCTGATCACCATCGGCGATCGCACCG
>UEXY01000030.1_pt1 | contig 36270 bp, 34 predicted proteins | sample 4301061 | NCBI WGS metagenome assembly UEXY01 (sample SAMEA4773184, study PRJEB27434) | metagenome | biome: 2259; feature: agricultural soil; material: soil | place: USA | collected 2014-09 | depth 0.25 m | reverse complement strand
AAATGGCGCGTATCCAGCCCAGTCTATTCTCATGAACATGTCAATGAATTTATTCCGGACAGCAGTGCGCGCAGGCGGGGATCCATAGGCAGGTAAATTGAGCGAATGCCGCATGGATCCCCGCCTGCGCGGGGATGACGAGGAGGGGGGCGAAGGCCCAACCGCAAGTTCCCGTACGCGATCACCGCACGGTCTTTGTCAACCTATTTATTCCGGACACCAGTGCGCATTGACAGGAACGCCGGTACCGCGCTTCGCTCGTCGCTGACGAAGCACACTATCGATCATTTCGACGGCGTGTCGCTGCTCGGACTGCTGGAAGGCTCCGAGCCGGACGGGGTGCCTGCGCCGGAGGTGCCGGGTGTATCGGAAGAAGTGCCGGAGCTACCGGGCATCGTGGTGGAACTGCTCGGCATCGAAGAGCTGCTCGGGCTGGAAGAAGACGTTCCGGACGAGCTGCTGCCGTAGCCGCCGTAACTGCCGCTCGGCGAAGTCGCCGATGAGCCCGAGCTCGACTGCATGCCGGAGCATGCGCCGAGTAGCAGTGCGCATGCTAAAGGTATGGTCCATTTCATCATCAGAATTCTCCTTGAAAATCAATCGATGGCACATGACAGACTGCTGATGTCAAAAATGCATGCATGCGAGTGTGAGAATCTTTCAATAAGCGAAAGTTCCGGAAGATTTGCGCGTTGCAGGTATGCACTAGGACACGCTGCTGCGCAGCGGCTGCCGTAGGAAAATATCGGATGCGTGTCGCGGCAGGCGCCGCGTGAGTCGTGCCGGAAAAGAAATGCGGAGCGAATGCGTCGCAACGCGATCCGCTCCGCGTGGCGGACTGGCTTGTTTCCGCTTATTTCTTTTTACTGATTTCGTTGCCGATGACGCCGCCGACTGCCGCGCCGCCGACCGTGCCCAGCGTGCTGCCGTCAGTCAGGACGTGGCCCGCGACGCCGCCCAGCACCGCACCGGTACCCACGCCCACTTGCTGCCTGGTCGGCGTGCCGCAGGCAGCCAGGGTCGACGCAAGTGTGATCGCGCCGATGATCGACATTAAACTGGCTCGCATCATATGATCCTCCGGAGGAATTGGATCGCAGCGTTTCCCATGCCCACGGAAAACGCTGCATTCCGGGTCTGTGATTGTTGGACTCCTGCGTTAACCTGAGAGTTCCGATCGGACATTTCCAGCTTTTAATGTCCGTCTCAGCTGCAACGGAATAGGACACGCCGGCCACTGCTTACTGAATGAAAGGTCCATCATGATTCAAGGAAGTTGCTTGTGCGGCGGCGTACGTTACGAATACGCGGGCGAATTCGGCACCATCACCATCTGCCATTGCAGCGATTGCCGCAAGGCGCAGGGCAGCGGCGCGGTGATCGCGGCGCCGGTTGACGTATCCGCCTTCCGCTGGATGCAAGGCGAGGATCTGATCACCGAATACGAATCCTCGCCCGGCAAGAAGCGAGCATTTTGCCGCCGTTGCGGCGCGCCGCTGTATTCGGCCAAGGACGATTCGCCGGGCGTGCTGCGGCTGCGCATGGGTTCGATCGACACGCCAGTCGAGGCGACTCCGGTGGCGCATATTTTCGTAACGGACTTGCCGGCGTGGGCGGCAATCGATGATGACCTGCCGCGCTACGATACGCTGGAGCTTGGGCGCGGCAGAAAATGAAACGGCCCCGGTAGTGACCGGGGCCGCTCCTATCCAACGGGGAGAGAGCTGCGTCCTTACGCCGCTTTCTTCGCCGCGGTTTTTCTGGTCGCCGCCTTTTTCGCCACGACCTTTTTCGCCACGACCTTTTTCGGTGCCGCTTCGGCTGCTTCTTCCTTCTCCGCAGCCTTGCCTTTCGCCGGCGCCTTCGCCTTGCGTTCCTCGAACTCGAAGCTCACCTTGCCGTTCTTGTCCTTCACCAGGAAAGCCTTGAACGGGCGGCGCGTGCGCTGCGAGACGAAGCCCGGCAGGAGGTCGGTCCGGCCTTCATTGAGCAGCTTCGCCATCTGTTCAGGCACGATCTCCTGCTGCAGGATGATGCGGCCGCTGCGGAAGTCGCAGGCCTTGGGCTTGGCGACGGTCTTCTCGCATACATACGCGAGCCCCATCTCATACACGCCGCTGCTGCATTTCGGACAGGCGCCAAGCGGCGTCTGGCTGCTGAAATCGACGCCTTCGCCATCTTCGTCTTCATCCTGGTTCTGGCCGAAGTCGAATTCCAGCTTGTAGTTGTTGATGTCCTCGTCGCGCACGATCTTCAGGATCGCCGCGAACGGCCGGCCCATCTTGGAGCGGAAGCCTTGCAGCGGCCCGATCTCGCGCTTCTGCAGTAACTCCTCGACTTCGTCGATCTCGAATTGCCGGCTGCCCGGAATTTTGCTCATCGAAAATTCGCACTTGGTGCAAGCGAAGCGCCGGTAGTTCTCTTTCACCACGCCGCCGCAATTCGGGCATGGCGTCTTCAGCGTCGCGTAGTCGCCGGGGATGGTGTCGTTGTTGTATTCCTTCGCTCGCTTGACGATGATCTGCGTCATCTGCGCGATCTCGCGCATGAATTCCTCGCGGCTGATCTTGCCGCGCTCCATCTGCGACAGCTTGTATTCCCACTCGCCGGTCAGTTCCGGCGCAGTCAGTTCGTCGACCCCAAGGCCGCGCAGCAAGGTCATCAGCTGGAACGCCTTGGCGGTCGGATGCAGCTCGCGTCCTTCGCGCAGCAGGTATTTTTCGTACAGCAGGCCTTCGATGATCGCAGCGCGCGTGGCCGGCGTGCCGAGGCCCTTGCCGGCCATCGCTTCGCGCAAATCCTCATCGTCGAGCAGTTTGCCCGCGCCTTCCATTGCCGACAGCAGCGTTGCTTCCGAATAGCGTGCCGGCGGCTTGGTGACCAGGCCATTGGCGGTGATCTTGTCGGTCTTGACCCTCTCGTCTTTTGCCACCGGCACCAGCGTGCCGGCGTTTTCCTTGTCGTCCTCGTTCGCCGCTTCCTTGCCGTAGATCGCCAGCCAGCCGGCATTGGTCATCACCTTGCCTTCGGTCTTGAACTGGTGGCCCGACACTTCGGTATAGCGTGTGGTCACCTGGAATTCGGCGGCCGGGAAAAACACCGCCATGAACCGGCGCGTCACCAGGTCGTACAGTTTCTGCTCCGGCTCCGACAGGTTCTTCGGCGCCTGCGTGGTCGGGATGATCGCGAAGTGGTCGCTGATCTTGGTGTTGTCGAAGATGCGTTTGTTCGGCTTGACCCAGCTTTTGTTCAGGATTTGCTTGGCGAACTGGTGGTAGTTATGATTCTCGGCGACGACTTCCAGCGTCTGCTTGACGGTCTGCAGATAATCTTCCGGCAAGTGGCGCGAATCGGTACGCGGGTAAGTCAGCACCTTGTGCTTTTCATACAGCGCCTGCGCCAGGCCGAGCGTATTCTTCGCGGAAAATCCGAAGCGCGCATTCGCCTCGCGCTGCAGGCTGGTCAGGTCGAACAGAGCCGGCGCGATTTGCGTCGCCGGCTTCGATTCCTCGGTGACCGTGCCCTGCTTGCCGCGGCAGGCGGCGACGATTGATTCGGCTGCAGCCTTGCTCCACAAGCGCTCGGCTCTCTTCTCCGGATCGGTTTCGTCCTTCTTGAACTTGGTGTCGAGCCAGCGGCCTTCGTAGATACCGGCGGCGCACACGAATTCGGCGCGTACTTCCCAGTAATCGCGCGGCACAAAGCTCTTGATCTTCTCTTCGCGCTCCACCACGATCGACAACGTCGGCGTCTGCACGCGGCCGACGGTGGTCAGATAGAAGCCGCCTTCCTTCGAATTGAACGCGGTCATCGCGCGCGTGCCGTTGATGCCGATCAGCCAGTCCGCCTCGCTGCGGCAGCGGGCGGCGTCAGCTAGCGGCAGCATTTCCTTGTCGTCACGCAGGCGCACAAAGCCGTCGCGGATCGCGCCCGGCGTCATCGATTGCAGCCACAAGCGCCTGAGCGGCTGCTTGGCCTTCGCGTACTGCACGATCAGGCGGAAAATCAGCTCACCTTCGCGGCCCGCGTCGCAGGCATTGATGAGAGCGGTGACATCCTTGCGCTTGAGCAGCTTGTTCAACACCTTCAGGCGCGACTCGGTCTTGGCAATCGGATTCAGCGCGAAGTGCGGCGGAATCATCGGCAGATGCGTGAACGTCCATTTGCCGCGCTTGACGTCATATTCTTCCGGCACAGCGATTTCGACCAGGTGGCCGACGGCGGAGGACAGCACGTACTGGTCGGATTCAAAGTACTCATCGTGCTTCGTGAAGCCGCCGAGCGCCTTCGCGATATCGTTCGCGACAGAGGGCTTCTCTGCGATGATGAGGGTCTTAGTCATAAAAATGATCTCGAAAGTGGCGCGGATGAGCGCGCAATATAACGCAGGAACGGCGGCCAGGCCCGGATTGCTTCGATGCAAACCCTATTAATATAACAACGATCCGGAGATTTAGCGGCCAATGATAAGCGCGTTGCGGCGAAAACCGCAAGCGAGGAGGACGGCCGGATGCCGGGGTGCGCCGGATTGGCGCTTGGACAACAGGGATGAAAACGTCTAGTGCAAAAGACGCGGTTCGGCGTCTTCGTCGTCCGAGAACAATTCGTCGAAGATCAGGCCGTCAGGTTCCTTGCCTTGGCTCCACAACACCATCAGGACAATTACTTTGATCTTGTCGAGCGACACTTGCGCATCGCTGACGGCCAGTGCGCGCTCGATGATGATCTCGCGCTGGATCGAGTCGATCACCTTGGCCGATTCGAGGAACTGCAGGAAGCCAACGGTCTCGGTGCCCAGCACATCCATCTCCTGCGGCGCGTAGATGCGCATGCCGAAGGAAAACGCGGTTTGCTGCGGATAGCGGTCGGAAAATTCGTTAGTCGCTTCCGCCAGGTCGGTCAGCCAGCCGAGCGCTTTGGAAATCTCTTCTTCTTCAAAGCCGACGGCCGACAGTTTCTTGACCAATGCTTCCGAATCCGGACAGGCATCGGGGCGGTAATAAGTTTCGTAGAGATAAACGAGAACGTCGAACATGATTTCACTGTACCGTTAAGGTCGTCCCGAAACAAGCGGCGGGGCAACCAGGTTGCGAATAAATGACACTCTCGTGCTCATCTTTTCTTGCATGAAGACACCGGTTCGTACAAGAAAAGAGGTGCCATGCCTGTGACAACAGTACAACTGATCTGGAGCCTTACGTCATACAGGATATCCCAAAAACCCGATCGCCGACAGCCGCAAATGGTTTCAAGATCTTGCAATCCGGCGCACCGTGCCGCCCGGAAGCATCTCGATTTCACCTTCCAGTTCCAGTGTCAGCAACTGCGCATTGAGTGCGGCGATGTCGATTTCGCAGCGCGCAGCCAGCAGATCGGGCGCCACCGGGTCAAAGCCGATTGCCGTCAAAATAGGTGACATGCGTGTGGCTTCTCCCACGAGAGCGGTCCTTGGCGGCGAGGAGGATGGCGGATTGTCATGCCTGATTTCTTCCAGGACATCCTGTGCCGACTCGACCAGTTTTGCGCCTTGCTTGATCAGCAAATGACAACCCTTGGATAATGGCGAATGAATCGAGCCGGGGATCGCGAGCACCTCGCGCCCCTGTTCCGCGGCCATGCGCGCGGTGATCAGCGAACCGGACTGCGCGGCTGCTTCAATCACGAGCACGCCTTGCGCCAGTCCTGAAATAATGCGATTGCGGCGTGGGAAGTTGGCCGCGATTGCGGGCATGCCGAGTGGATATTCGCTGATGATGCAACCGCCTGCGGCAATTTCGTGCGCAAGAGGATGATTGCGCGCCGGATAAACGATATCGGCGCCAGTGCCGATCACGGCGACGGTGGAGCCCGGTCCGCGCAAGCCGCCCCGGTGTGCGGCGGTATCGATGCCAAGCGCCATGCCGGAAATAATGGTCAGCCCGGACTGGCTCAGCGTTTCGGAAAATTTTTCCGCGTTAGCCACACCTTGCACGGTCGCGTTGCGGCTGCCAACCACCGCCAGGGACGGACACGACAGCAGTTCGATGCGTCCCTTCGCATACAGCAGCAAGGGCGGATCGGTAATATCCAGCAGCGCCCGCGGATAACCGGCATCGGCCAGCGTCAGGATGTGATTACACGGCTGCTCGGCCCACGCGAGTGTCTTGTGGATCTGTTCCCGCGTTTCGTCCGGCAGCGGAGCGCTCAACGCGCGCGCGATGCGTTCCGGCACCACGGTGTTCAGCGCCACAAAATCCGCCGCGAAGATATTGTGCGGCAGGCCGAATGCCGTCAGCAGCTTGCGTGCCGTCTCCGCGCCGACACCCGGCGTCTGTTCCAGCCGCAGCCACTGCGCAAGATCCTGCGCACAGGCGGACTGCATCATCGGTGCCGGGTCATTCCGGAGACTTGGCGACGTCGCCGATCTGCACAGTATCGGACACCTGCATCACCAGGCCGTACGAGATCCTGTCGAACACGCGGAAGATGAACAGGCTGCCATACCGATTGTCGGGCAGCTTCACCTTTTTCTTGCCCCAGGAACCGATCGAGAAGAAAGAGCTGTTGTCGGTGCGATCGGTGACCACTTGGCCGAAGCGATACAGTTCGAGCACCGTGCCGAGATCGAGCCCGTCGTTCCGGCCGCGGTTTACCGTCACGATCTGGTTTTGTCCAGCCTGCGACACGCCGCCATACACCGAGACGATGCGCGCATCGACTTGCGTTTCGGGCGGATGCGGAACGTAATTCAGAATCGGTGTCGGCGGCACCGGCAGCAGGCGATCGCCGATACCCATTTCTTCCTTGACGGTCACCACGCGGAACACGTGCGCTTCGTCGGCGGCGCGGGCGGCGCGTTCCAGCTTGATGGTGCCGAGATAAGCGGCCTCATGGCCGATCACCTCGTTGCTGACCGGGTCCTTCAGCGGCATGCCCGGACGGAATACCTGGAACGAGGTGCCGGCCCGCAAATCGCCGCGCACGAAGGCCTTGTCGTTCTTGCCGAGAATGACGCGGCCTTCTTCGGTTGCGATGATGCGCGGCGCATCGGTTAATTCATTTTCCGCGATCACCAGCGGCTGGGACAGGAAGGGTTCGATCTGGTTCGACGGAATCGCCGGCACCGCCTGTTGTCCGAGACCTTCGGTGCGCAATTGCGGCGACAGGCGCACGGTCGGCGTGCTCTTCGCAGAGGCGGCACCGTCGACCTGGTTGCCCAGTCGCAGGCGGCCGGCGGTGCGGTCGAGATAGACGACCTGGCCCGGGTAGATCCAGTGTGGATTGCGAATCTGCTCGCGGTTCATGCCCCAGACTTGCGGCCAACACCACGGATGTTCGAGAAATTTGCCGGAGATGCCCCACAGCGTGTCGCCGCGCACTACCATATGCTGGTCCGGCGCACTCGGCAGGAAAGCACAGCGGGAAGAGTGCGTCGCCTCCCCGCCGGTTGCCGCGAAACCGCTGGAAGCGGCAACGGCGAGAAGGAGGGCGGCTGTGCTAAACTTTTTCATAATCTGTCCGGTAAGCGTGGCTTCCTTATAACGTTATTACTATTGCCACAGCATGTTGTCAGCATGTAGATGAATCGCCCGACAAAACTTGTCAAATTGAATCAAATTCTGCACATAAATCCTTGAACTAGCAAGAGAAACGACACTCTTAGATTGTGGTGTTGTTGCACAAAAGCCGTATGCCCCTACTTCATATTCTGCGTTATCCCGATCCACGCCTGCACAAGATCGCCAAGCCTGTCGCCGTCTTCGACGAGCGTCTGAAACGGCTCGCCGCCGACATGGCTGCAACCATGTACGACGCGCCTGGCGTCGGCCTGGCCGCGACCCAGATCGATGTGCACGAGCAGTTGATCGTGATCGACACGTCGGAAACGCATGACGATCTGCAGGTGTTCGTCAATCCGGAAATCCTCTGGGCCAGCGAGGAAAAGCAGGTCTACGACGAAGGCTGTTTGTCGGTGCCTGGTATTTATGACGACGTCGAACGGCCGGCGCGCGTCAGGGTGCGTGCGCTGGATCTCGACGGGAAGCCGTTCGAGCTGGAAGCCGATGGCCTGCTCGCCGTGTGCATTCAGCACGAGATGGATCATCTGAAAGGCAAGGTGTTCGTCGAATACCTGTCGCCGCTCAAGCGCAACCGGATCAAGACCAAGCTGCTGAAGGAAGAGCGGGAGTTGAATCGCGAGAAGAAGGTTGCGGCTGTCAGGTAAGCTGTCGGAATATTTCGTCGACATTACCGCCATCCTCCCCGTCATTGCGGCCAATGACGGAATCCCACGCTGGTTTTCGGATCGCGCCGGTTGACTTGGCCTGCAACCACCTCCCATCACCATGAAAATAATTTTTGCCGGCACTCCCGAATTCGCTGCTGTCGCGCTGAAGTCCCTGCACAATGCCGGCTTCGACATCCCTCTCGTTCTCACGCAACCCGATCGTCCCGCCGGGCGCGGCATGCAATTGCAGGCATCGCCGGTCAAGCAGTTCGCGCTCGCGCACGGCATCCCGGTCGCGCAGCCGGTGTCGCTGCGGCTCGATGGCAAATATCCCGATGCCGCGAAAGAAGCGCACGATCTGTTGCGCAGCACCGAGCATTACGCGATGGTGGTTGCGGCCTACGGCTTGATCCTGCCGCGCAGTGTGCTCGACATTCCGAAATACGGCTGCATCAATATCCATGCATCGCTGTTGCCGCGTTGGCGCGGCGCGGCGCCGATCCATCGCGCGATCGAATCCGGCGACGCTGAATCCGGCGTGACCATCATGCAGATGGAAGAAGGGCTCGACACCGGGCCGATGCTGCTGATGGAAAGCCTGCCGATCGACTCCGGCGACACCACCGGCACGCTGCACGATAAGCTTGCGGCGCTGGGCGGGAAAATGATTGTCGCCGCGCTACGCAAGCTGGAGCGGGACGCGTTGCCCGCAACCCCGCAACCGGAAACCGGCGCCGTGTATGCCGCCAAAATTTCAAAGGAAGAGGCTGCACTCGACTTCAATCAGCCGGCCGAGACGCTGAGCCGCAAGATTCGCGCGTTCAATCCCTTCCCGGGCGCGGCCGCTTCCTTCAACCAGGTTCCGATCAAACTATGGCGCGCGGAAGCGCTGACGACGTCGGCTGCCGCAACCCCGGGCCAGGTGCTTGCCGCAAGCGCGCAGGACGGCGTGCTGATCGCCTGCGGCAAGGGCGCGCTGCGCGTGGATGAATTGCAGAAACCCGGAGGCAAGCGCCTGCTTGCGGCCGAGTTTCTGAAGGGCTTTGCGCTCGAAGGCGGTCGCTTCGATTGACTCAGACGTGAATCTGCCGGCCGCCGCCGAACGACCAGTTTTCCCAGGCGGTTTCCTTGAAGCAGACCATCACGTTTTCGGGATTCAGCCCTGGCTCCTTCGACAGGCCGGCGATGAGGTCGGCCAGAATCTTCCGTTTCACCTTGACGCTGCGTCCGAACGAAAGCAGGATCTCGATCAGCACGAAATCCTGGTCGCGTGCAGAGGCAAGGTCCGGGTACTGCGGATCGAAGCGAAAGTCGTCCGCCTCCAATTCAAGCACGCGCTGGAAGCGGTCGGTCTCCGGTACGCCGGAGCCGACCAGCGCGGCGTGCACGCCGTTCAGCACCGAGGTCTTGAATTCGCGCGATTTGCCCTTGCGGACGGTGAGTGTGACCAATGGCATGGCAGTCCTTTCAATGCGCGGAGAGCGCGGTGCTTGCATGAACGGGAAGCGCGCTGATCCGGGCGGTGGGCAGGATTTCGCCGAAGCTGTCCGCCACTTCGGTCAATGCCGCGCGATGCAGTGCGCGGTGATCCACGACGCCGCCATCCCAGGCTTCGATGTTGCGCGTCGCGCACGCGTCGCCGGCGACCAGCACCTGGTATCCGAGCGGCCGCGCGTCGCGCGCCGTGGTCGACACGCACATATGCGTCATCAGGCCGCAAATGATCAGCGTCTTGATGCCCTTTGCCTGCAAGCGCTGATGCAGATCCGTGCTGGCGAAGCTGCTCGCCGTCGTCTTATGCACCAGTGCATGCCGTGGCCCGGGCGTGATGTCCGGATGGATGTCCACTTGCGCACCGCCCTTGGCAAACAGCGCGCCGCCTTCCGGTCCGATATGCTGGACATGAAAGACCGGCATGCGATGCGCATCGGCGAAGGCGATCAGCTCGTTGGCGCGCGCCATCGCCGCCGGGCCATCGGGAATGAACAGCTTGCCGCCGTCGAAATATTCCATTTGAAAGTCGATCACGACGAGCGCACTGCTCTCCGCATCGAGTGCCTTGGTCGAGGGGGCGCCGGCGATGGCGCGCATGGTGGGGTATGGCATGGGGGCTCCGGTGGTGAGGACGGCTACAGCATAGCGCGCCGCAACCTGGGGAAATACCGGTTTTGCCGCACAGGATCTGTGCCGGAATGATTCAGATCAACGATTGTGGCTGGCCGCCTTTTTGCGCGAGGTAAGGCCAGGAGCGTGAAATATTAATTAAAAGATAATTTTTCAAGTGCGCCCATATCGGCGAAAGCTGAGTTTTCAGGGGCGCCGGACGGCGTAAAATCGACGGGTGGGGTCGGCGGCGGCGGGGAGCATGCCCCAAGCTCCTTACCCCGGCCCCTGATCTCACGTATAATTTTTGCTGCGCCGATTTGATTGAAAAAGTCAAAAACCCAGCTTGCGGGCGCCAGGGTGAAGTCCCAATACCAAATACAGCTAAAGCGGACAGTCGAACCCGGCCCCGCTTTGCAGGCCGGGTTTTTTATTGCGAGAAAAAAATGAAACGTGACGCTATCTCCTCTACCGAAGCGCTGTTGCGCGATCTGCTGTCCCGGCGCATCCTGATTCTCGACGGCGCGATGGGCACCATGATCCAGCAGTACAAGCTGACGGAGGAGGATTATCGAGGCGCGCGTTTCGCCGATTTTTCGGTTCCGGGCAAGGAGCTGTTCGTCAGGGGTAACAACGAATTGCTGACGCTGACGCGGCCGCAGGTCATTAGCGAGATTCATGAGAAGTATCTTGCTGCCGGCGCCGACCTGATCGAGACCAATACCTTCGGTGCCACCAGCGTAGCGCAGGACGACTATCACATGGCGCATCTGGCGTATGAGATGAACCTGCAGGCAGCCAAGCTGGCGCGCGCCGCATGCGACAAGTATTCGACGGCGGACAAGCCGCGCTTCGTTGCCGGCGCGCTCGGACCGACACCGAAGACTGCGTCGATTTCGCCGGACGTGAACGACCCGGCCGCGCGCAACGTCACGTTCGATCAACTGGTGGCGGCCTATCTGGAGCAGACGCGCGCGCTGGTCGAAGGCGGCTCCGACGTGCTGCTGGTCGAAACCATTTTCGACACGCTCAACTGCAAGGCGGCATTGTTCGCGATCGATACTTTCTTCGAAGAGTCGGGCAAGCGCCTGCCGATCATGATTTCCGGCACCGTCACCGACGCGTCGGGCCGCATCCTGTCGGGGCAGACGGTGCCGGCGTTCTGGCATTCGGTGCGTCATGCGAAGCCGCTGACTGTCGGCCTCAATTGCGCGCTCGGCGCCGCGCTGATGCGGCCGTATGCGGAAGAGCTGGCGAAGATCGCCGACACCTTCGTCTGCATTTATCCGAATGCCGGTTTGCCCAACCCAATGTCGGACACCGGTTTCGACGAGACGCCCGACGTCACTTCGTCGCTGCTGAAGGAATTTGCCGAGAGCGGCTTCGTCAACGTCGCCGGCGGCTGCTGCGGCACCACACCGGACCACATCAAGGCCATCGCCGACGTGGTCGGCAAGATCGCGCCGCGCAAGATTCCCGAATCGACGCACACGATGAAACTGTCCGGCCTGGAACCGTTCGTGATCGACGAGCAGTCGCTGTTCGTCAACGTCGGGGAGCGCACCAACGTCACCGGCTCCAAGGTGTTTGCGCGCATGATCCTGAACGAGCAATTCGACGACGCGCTGTCGGTCGCGCGCCAGCAGGTCGAGAACGGTGCGCAGGTCATCGACATCAACATGGACGAGGCGATGCTCGATTCGGTCGCCGCCATGACGCGCTTCCTGAATCTGATCGCATCCGAGCCGGACATTGCCCGCGTGCCGATCATGATCGATTCGTCGAAATGGTCGGTGATCGAGGCCGGCCTCAAATGCGTGCAGGGCAAGGCGGTGGTCAACTCGATCTCGATGAAGGAAGGTGAAGAGGAATTCCTGCGCCAGGCCAAGCTATGCCGCCGTTACGGCGCGGCCGTGATCGTGATGGCTTTCGATGAAACCGGGCAGGCCGACACCTTCGAGCGCAAGACCGAGATCTGCGCGCGCGCGTACAGGCTGCTGACCGAGAAGGTCGATTTCCCGCCGGAAGACATCATTTTCGATCCGAACATTTTTGCGATCGCGACCGGCATCGAGGAACACAACAATTATGCGGTCGACTTCATCAACGCGACGCGCTGGATCAAGAAAAATCTACCGCATGCGAAGATCAGCGGCGGCGTGTCGAATGTCAGCTTCAGCTTCCGCGGCAACGATCCGGCGCGCGAAGCGATCCACACCGTGTTCCTGTATCACGCGATCCAGGCCGGCATGACGATGGGTATCGTCAACGCCGGCATGATGGGCGTATACGACGATCTTGCGCCGGAACTGCGCGAACGGGTCGAAGACGTGGTGCTGAACCGCCGTGAAGATGCGACCGAACGCATGATCGAATTCGCCGCCACGCTGAAGTCGGGTGGCAAGAAGGAAGAGCAGAGCCTCGAATGGCGTGGCGATCCGGTCGAGAAGCGTCTTGCGCATGCGCTGGTGCATGGCATCACGCAATGGATCGTCGAAGACACCGAGGAAGTGCGGTTGAAGGTGCTGCACAGCGGCGGCCGTCCGATCAATGTGATCGAAGGTCCGCTGATGGATGGCATGAACATCGTCGGCGACCTGTTCGGACAGGGCAAGATGTTCCTGCCGCAGGTGGTGAAATCGGCGCGCGTAATGAAGCAGGCGGTCGCGCACCTGATCCCGTTCATCGAGGAAGAAAAACGTCGCGAAGAGGCGCGGACCGGCATCGTCGCCAAGCCGAAGGGCAAGATCGTGGTCGCGACGGTGAAGGGTGACGTGCACGACATCGGCAAGAACATCGTGTCGGTAGTCCTTCAGTGCAATAACTTCGAAGTGGTGAACATGGGCGTGATGGTGCCATGCTCGGAAATCCTGGCGAAGGCGAAGGCGGAGAACGCCGACATCGTCGGCCTGTCCGGCCTGATCACGCCGTCGCTGGAAGAGATGGCTTATGTCGCGAAAGAGATGCAGCGCGATCCGCATTTCCGCATGTTGAAGATTCCGCTGCTGATCGGCGGCGCGACCACCAGCCGCGCGCATACCGCGGTGAAGATCGCGCCGAACTATGAAGGCCCGGTGGTGTATGTGCCGGACGCATCGCGCTCGGTATCAGTCGCGCAGTCGCTGCTGACGCAGGAGCAGCGCGATCAGTACATCGAAGAGATCAAGAATGATTACCAGCGCATCCGCGAGCAGCATGCGAACAAGAAAGCGCTGCCGATGGTGTCGCTGGCGCAAGCGCGCGCCAACAAGATGAAGCTGGAATTCGCGCCGGTACAACCGAAGTTCATCGGCCGCCGCGTGTTCAAGAACTACGATCTGGCGACTATCGCGCAATACATCGACTGGGGACCGTTCTTCCAGACTTGGGATCTGGCAGGCCCCTTCCCCGCGATTCTGAAGGATGCGGTGGTAGGCGAACAGGCGCGCATCGTGTTCCAGGAAGGCCAGGAGCTGCTCAGGAAAGTCATCGAAGGCCGCTGGCTGACCGCGAACGGCGTGATTGCGCTGCTGCCGGCGAATACGGTCAACGATGACGATATCGAAATCTATACCGACGAGACCCGCACGCAGGTGGCGTTCACCTATTACGGCACGCGCCAGCAGACCGTGAAGCCGGTGATCGACGGCGTGGCGCGCCCGAACCAGTGCCTGTCCGATTTCATTGCGCCGAAAGCATCCGGCGTCGCGGATTACATCGGCCTGTTTGCGGTCACCGCCGGCATCGGCATCGAGAAGCATGAGAAGCGCTTTGAAGAGGCGCATGACGATTACAACAGCATCCTGCTGAAGTCGCTCGCCGATCGCCTGGCGGAAGCTTTCGCCGAGCACCTGCACGAGCGCGTGCGCAAGGACTTGTGGGGGTACGCGGCCGACGAAACGCTGAGCGCCGAACAGCTAATCAAGGAAGTCTATAGCGGCATTCGCCCTGCGCCCGGTTATCCGGCCTGCCCGGAGCACACGGTGAAAGCCGACATGTTCAAGTTGCTACAGTGCGACGAGATCGGCATGCAGGTGACCGAGTCGTTCGCGATGTCCCCCGGCGCGTCGGTGTCGGGTTTTTACTTCGCGCATCCTGAGTCGAAGTACTTCGTGGTCGGCAAGATCGGCGAGGATCAGTTGAACGACATGGTAACGCGCCGTGGCGTCGGCAAGGATGAACTGGAGCGCTGGCTGGCGCCGAGCCTGTCCTGATATCCCTACTTCAGGACGCACTGCGGGCGACGCTGTCGCCCCATTCGAACGCGGCCAGTTGCAGCTCGTACAGATCGTCGCCGGACAGCTGGAAGCGATCGACGAGTTCGTCCAGCATCGATCCGGCTTCCTCGATCCGCTCCATATGCTCGGCCAGCCTTAGCATGTCGCCGTAGCAGCCTTGCCGATGCAGCAAGGCGTCGCTGACCGCGTCGACCACCGACACCTGCTCCAGGATTTCTTGCATTGGAATGCTGAACAGCGTGTCCATCAGCGACATGATGCCGACGGTGAATGCGGTATCGGCCATGCTGCGGTTGCGCGGTTCGACCTGTTGCGCGATCAGCTCCAGCAGTTTGCCGCGCGTGGCCGCCAGCGTCAGCAGTGGCGTCATGCTTTGGCCTTTCTTGCACGGTTCCGCATACAGCATGATCTGCAGCCAGCGCCGCAGCTGGCTGCGGCCAAGCACCAGTAGCGCCTGGCTGACCGAATCGATGCGGTGGCGCGTGCCGACCGCCGGCGTGTTCACCAGGCGCAGCAAATTGAAGCAGAGCGACACGTCCTCCTTGATGCTGCGTTCGATGTCGGCGGTATCGGCGTCCGAATGGAGCTGCGCCATCAACTGCATGATCGCCAGCTGCGACGGCGACAGTTTCTTGCCGCTGAGAATGACTGGCTTGGCGAAGTAGTAGCCTTGGAAATAATCGAAGCCGAGTTCGAGACAGGTCTGGAACTGTTCCCGGTTTTCGACCTTCTCGGCGAGCAGTTTCTTTTTGGCGAGCTTGAATTGCGGCGTCAGCTTGAGCAGCGCCGATAGCGGCATGTCGCGCAGATCGAATTTGATGATTTCCACCAGCGGCAGCAGCTGTTGCACATCGTCGCTGTCGGTGATGACGTCGTCCAGAGCAAAGCGGAATCCTTCCTGCACCAGTTGCTCGATGCGCGCCAGGATCTCCGGCGTGACCTTCATGGTTTCGACGATTTCCAGCACCACTTTTTCGCGCGGCAGAAACTGGAAAATATCGCTCATCAACACGGCGGCGTCGACGTTCAGGTAACCGAGCGAGTCGCCGATCACCTTTTCCATGCCGAGCTGCGACGCATGCGCGATCACGGAAGCGGTAGCCGACAGATCGTTGGTGACGTTGGCCGGGCCGACGGCGGCACTGCGGAACAGCAGTTCATAGGCGACCAGCGCCTGGCTGCGATCGAGTATGGGTTGCCGCGCGAGGAAAAATTCCCGCACTCGCAACGGACGGGCAGAGTCTGCGTCAGACGTTGAAGTGGCAATCATCGCGGTTTTGTTGTTTTTGCCGTCGTTATGGAGCCTTGGCACTGGATTGTGCCACGCACTGCTGAAAGCGCGAGGAGTGCGCACAGGTCGTATGGGTCGCAGCCGGCGTGCCGCCCGTCCGTGAGAGTATTGGACGCTTGTCACCACCGTGCCTACAACGCATACGGCCTGTTCGCACTCGGGACGCTGCGCAGGTGCTGTTACTTCTTCTGCTTGCACTGTAGCCTATTTTTATTGCTGTTGCGCAACTTTCAATTGTGCGGTGCATTCAAGAGTGAAAGCGAGCCGGCTCCGCCGTAGCGGCGCTTTTCAGAAGCGAACCGGCGCGCCGTCGACAAACACTTTCAGTTCGCCCGGTGCGAATGGCGTCCAGGTTTCATTGGTGGTCAGCGGCTCGGTGACGATGATCGCCACCCGGTCGCGCGGCGTGGTGACCTGCGAAAAATCCACGCTCATGTCTTCGTCGGATAATTTGGCAGTCGCAAACGGATACTGGCGCACGATGTAATGCAGGTTGGTCGAGCAGTGTGCGAACAGTGCCGAACCGTCGGACAGCATCATGTTGAACGGCCCGTGCGCGGCGATTTCGCTGGCGAGTTCTTGCAGCGCGGCGCCCAGCGCCGGCAATTCCGGCGGCGTATCGCCGAAGCGGCGCCGCAACTCTTGCAGCAGGTAGCAGAACGCCCATTCGCTGTCGGTATTGCCGACCGGGCGGAACGCGCCGTCGAGCGGCGGCGCAAATTCCTTCAAATCGCCGTTGTGCGCGAATACCCAGTAGCGGCTCCACAATTCGCGCATGAATGGATGGCAGTTCTCCAACGCGACGCGGCCCTGCGTCGCCTTGCGGATGTGGGCGATGACGTTCTTGGATTTGATCGGACAGCGCTTGATCAGGTCGGCGATCGGCGACGCGACCGCGGCTTGGTAATCAACGAAATGACGTACGCCGGCGCCTTCGAAAAAAGCAATGCCCCAGCCATCGTTATGGGTATCAGTGCGTCCGCCGCGTGTGGCAAATCCAGTGAAGCTGAACACAATGTCCGTGGGGACGTTGCAATTCATTCCGAGAAGCTGACACATGGCGCGAATGCGTGAAATGGACGATGAACCCCAAACATAGCACGTCCGCGGCGCGACCGCGAGAGAACGCTCAGGATGTCAACCAGGGATCGCTTTCCGGCCGTGGGAATTGCCTGGACATGAAGTCGACGAAACTGCGCACCTTCGCCGACAGTAGACGCCGGCTCGGGTAGACCATCATCACCGACAGCCGGCCCAGTTGATGTTCGGGCAGCAGCCGTACCAGGCGCCCCGCCGCGACGTCGTCGCCAAGTGCAAACGACGGCCGGATCATGATGCCCATGCCGGCCAGCGCGCAGTGACGCAGCAGGTCGCCGTTGTTCGACACCACCTTGCTGTTGACCGGGACGTTGACGATATCGCCGTTCGGGCCTCTGATCGGCCAGTGATGCCGCAGTTGTTCGTAGGAAAAATTGAGGCAGGCATGGTGTGTGATGTCTTCCAGCACGCGCGGCGCGCCGTGCTGCTTTATATATTCCGGCGACGCGCATAGCAGGGCCTCCGACATACCGAGCTGGCGCGCGATCATGCTGGCGTCGAACTTTTGGAAGTCGACGAAAATGCCGACGTCGATGCGCTCCTCGACCATGTCGATCGTGAGATCCGACAGCGTCACGTCCAGCACGACGTCCGGATACTGGTTCGCATAATGGGGCAGCAGTTGGCCGAGCTGCTGCTGGCCGAAACTGATATGCGAGTAGATGCGCAAGGTGCCGCTCGGCTTGCTCGACTGCGCCGAGGCGATCGCTTCGGCGTCGTCGATGTCCTGCAGGATCTGAAGTATGCGCTCGAGGTAGGAGTAGCCGGTTTCGGTCAGCGACAGCTTGCGCGTCGTGCGATTGAGCAGGCGCGTGCCCAGATGTTCTTCGAGATCGGCGACGTGGCGCGTGACCACCGCGTTCGAAATATCGAGCGCTTGGCCGGCACGCGCGAAGCTGCCCTGTTCGACGACCTTGGCGAATACGCGCATCGACTGCAGACGGTCCATCGCTGGCTTCCTTCATGGTTTCGTGGATGGAAATAATCTTTTGCGATTATTCGGAGTTTTTGTGCTCCGCGCAATCAGTGCTCGGAGCTTCATTGAAGAGCGCGCATCCATCGCCGCGGTTGCCGGCCCTCCAATAAAGCGGAAAAGGCGTGCCATGTGCGCGCCCATTTTCAGATTTTGAACAGACTGGGACAAGCGACGAGCGAGCCGCGGCCGCTGCCTGGTACCGGCTGAAACGGCGGCGACACATTTGCGGACCGCAAGCATTGCCGTATTCCCGTATTGCGCCGAATAAGCGCTGCGAATCAAGGACTTGGCGTATCTGGCACATGTCTTGCGAAAGAATGATGTTTCGGCAGCATGCACGAACCACGTTTTCATTGCTCGAAACGGAGTGCGGCTATGCGCCCGAAACGATCCTCTCCGGTTCCCGCCATTGCCTGCATATGCAGGCGTGGCGGGTTTTTTTGCGACTGCCCTTGCTGCGGCTCCATGTGCGATTCGCCCGCACCCACTTTTTCGCAGGAATCGCCAGACAATACAGTCCTGGGCTGTAAAGAAAAAAAATAGCGTAGTGCATCGAACCCCTTCGCAAAATGTCGTTGCGCAATTGAATCCATGCCGGCACGCCTTGCCCCGGTGTTTTGAAGCTCTTGATGGCGCCAGGGAGCGATATTTTGCCGCCTCCTCGCCGCTGTTTCATTTCCGGCGCGGATACAACTGCGCACCATCAATCATGCGTGTGCAGCGCGCCGATACATCGCCGGACGGGATCGCTTCAGCCCAGGAGGAAAGTCTCGTTAAATCAATGCGTTGCGCCATGGGCGCAAGTTTTGCTCACGGATTCGCGTGGCAAGCTCGCGCGAGCGCCGCGGACACAGCAGAAATTGCAACGGACAACAAAGGAAAACCAAATGGCGCAGTCGAGAACGCATATTCCCGAGCAGTCGTCCGAGCCGCGCGCGACATATCGTTCGCGGCCGCATGATATTCAGAACCTTTACGTCAGCCTCAAACAATGGCGGATATTCCATGCGGTCATCGACTGCGGCGGATTCGCCGAAGCGGCCAAGGCACTGCATCTGAGCCAGTCGACGATCAGCTATACGGTCGGCAAGCTGCAGGAGCAACTGGGCACGCCGCTATTGCGCATCGAGGGGCGCAAGGCGATGCTGACGGTGGAAGGACGCGCCTTGCTTGACCGTTCGCGCCATGTGCTGAAAGAGGCACTCGAGCTGGAAACTTTCGCAAAGAACCTGGGGCAGGGGTTCGGCGGCGAAGTGAGGCTGGTGGTTGATCATAATTTTCCGTCGCATCTGCTGATGCGTGCGCTCAGCAGGTACTCGCAGCTCGGGCGCGTTGTCCCCTCGCATGTGAGGCTGAGCGAGGTTGCGACACTGCGCGCGGAAGATGTGCTGCGCAATCTCGACGTGGATCTGGCCATCAGCGACTGCGTGCCGCTGGGTTTCCTCGGCGAGCCGCTGGTGGAAGTGGAATATTTGCCGGTCGCGCATCCCGATCATCCGCTGTTGCGCCTCGGCAGAAATATTACCGGCGCCGATCTCGCGCAGCAGGTGCAGATCGGCATCGGCCAATCGTCCGAGCGCGAACGCGCAGGCATGGGCGGTTCGAAGCAGTTGTGCTACTGGGCGATGAGCAGTTTTGAAACCGTGGTCGAGGCGGTCTGCGAACGCCTCGGGTACGCGTGGCTGCCCGAACACCGCGTTCGCAAATGGCTAGATCAAGGCACGCTGGTGCGGCTGCCGCTGGGCGACAAGCGCGTGCACAAGGCGATGCTTTACCTGATCCACGGACGGCCGTGGGCGTCGACGCCGGCAGCTCGCCAGCTCGCCGACGCGTTGCGCAGCCAGGCTGCCGGCAGTGCGGCCGCCGCTTGAAGCGATCGGCGGAAATGCTATTTGTGCGCTTCGATATCGGCCTTGCCGCCGTTCAGGAACGGCGTGCGCGCGGCCGATACCGCTTCGGGGCGAATATTGTACTTCTCGATCAGGCGATACAGCGTCACGCGCGATATGCCGAGCAGCGACGCAGCGCGTGAAATCTGGTTACGCGATTGCGATAGTGCGCGCCGGATCATCATGCGCTCGGCGGCGGCACGCGCATCCTCCAGCGACATCAGTTGCACCTGTTCGTTGCCGCGTTCGAAACCGAGGTCCTCCGGCTGGATGAAACGGCCTTCGGCCATTACCGTCGCGCGCTGCACGCGGTTGACCAGTTCGCGCACGTTACCCGGCCAGTCGTGAGCGAGCATCGTATTCATTGCCGCCTTGGAAAAACCGCGCAGGCTGCGATTGTGCATCTGGGCGAACTTGGCGAAATAATGCCTCGCGATGTCTTCGATATCCTGGCCGCGATCGACTAGCGGCGGCATGCCGATGCACACCACGTTGATGCGGTAATACAGGTCTTCCCGGAAGCGGCCTTGCTGCACCGCCTCGGCCAGATCGACGTGGGTAGCGGCGATCACGCGCACGTCGATTTCCAGCGTGTCGTTGCCGCCGACGCGCTCGATGGTTTTCTGCTGCAGGAAGCGCAGCAGATTGACCTGCATGTCGAATGGCATGTCGCCGATTTCGTCGAAGAACAGTGTACCGCCCTGTGCCGCCTCGATGCGTCCAATCTTGCGCTGGCCGGCGCCGGTGAACGCGCCTTTCTCATAACCGAACAGTTCCGACTGAAACAACTGCGGCGCAATTGCGCCGCAGTTGACCGCTACAAAAGGCGCATTGCGACGCGTTGATTGTCGATGAATGGATAGCGCCGCGAGTTCCTTGCCGGTGCCGGATGGACCGGTGATCAGCACCGAGGCATCGGTGCGCGCGACCTTCTGCAGCTGGCTGAACAGTTGTTGCATCTGAGACGTCTTGCCGACCATCACGGATTCGCGGTCATCCGGCAACGCCTGCTCCGGCGGTGCCTCGTGCGGCGCGTCGCGTATGAACGCCATGCCCCAGGCATGGCGCAGCGTCAGCACGATATGATCCAGCTCGGCCGGCAGGGTGATGAAGTTGAACAGGTGCTCGCCGATGAGCTCCCGCACACGCGGCAGCGAAATCAGTTCCTGCGCTACCAGGCCGACCCAGGATATCCGGTTATTGCTGATGAACAGTTCGCATTTGTCGAGATGCGCGAGCTCCGAATCTTGCGTCACGATCAGCAGTCCGACCCGGCAGCCGCCTTGCACCGCGTCACCGGCCGCTTCGAGAGTGAAGCATTCGATCAGATCGAGGCCGTTTTGCTTGAGGGTTTCGGTGTAGGAGCATGGCTGTCTGCTGCGGCTAGTCAGGCGCAAGACCAGAATGGGCTGGGTCGGTGCAGAATTGGAGACATACAGCATTTCGCAATACCTTATTGTCGTGATGCCTGCCGGATCGTCTGACCTGCGCGCAATGCCAAGTCCCGGTGCGCCATTGCGTTGCGGAGCGATCACTGGAACAAGTGTGGGAGAGGCCTCGACGTTTGTTGCCGGTTGACAGCAGGTGTCCGTTCCAAGACTCGAATATGGGCCGAGCTTAGCGCCTTTTGGTTACCCTAACAATGCCATAAATAGGGGATTTGACGGCAATGCAAAAGGATTTTGTCCTCGGTCAACGAAAGCGGCTGTCCGTCGCGAGACGATGCCAACCGACGACGCCCGAAGCAATTTTCCGTGTGGATCCGACGATGCATTAAATTGCGCCGTTGCTGCCATGCAGGGAAGCGCGGCAGCGCCACAGCGGATGGTCGGATGCTCGGTATTTCTGTTCGAAAGGCGTGATCGGCGCGAGCGTAACGTAAGGTTCGCAGCGCGCCTCGCTCGCTGTCAGCTGGTTGATGGCGGCTGCACATTCCTCGACATAGATGCGCCAGTTGCTGCGGCATTCCAGTTCGCCGCCCAGCGCCACGACGGTGGGGAATATCGGATGCCCATGCCAGCGTCGCGCGAGCTGGCCGATCTTCGGCCACGGATTCGGATACAGGATGTAGTGGCGTGCCGGGCTGATGTCGGCGTCGCGCATCAGCCGCCAGTAGTCGACCAGGTCGGCGCGCACGCGCGTGAAATTGGATGGCGGGTCGCCCTGCCACACGGTATTGCGCGACAGCCGATGGGCGGACTGATCGACGCCGATTACGAAATGATCGGGAAACTGCGCGGCGAGATGCAGCGTCGACAAGCCGACGCCGCAGCCGGCATCGAGAATCAGCGGCGCTGCGCCGGCGGCTTGCCATGCCGCCATGCTGGCGTCGAATGCAGCGCGGTTGTATGGCATCACCGGTTTGAGGAACTGCGTGCGGGCATGCTTGTCCACCAGCGCGCTCAACTGCTCGTGAATGCCGGTTTGCGCGCTGCTGACGGGGCTGGAATTGGCGTACATGAAAAGGCTCTTATATCCAGCGCGGCATGCGATACACTTCGCTGGCGAAATCGATGAAGGCGCGCACCTTGGGCGACAGGTGGCGATTGTGCGGATAGACGGCATACAACTCACGCGCGCGCAACGGATAAGCGGGTAGCACCGGCACCAGCGTGCCGCGCGCAAGATCCTCATGCACAATGAACGATGCTGTGGTCGCGATCCCGATCCCGGCCAGCGCCGCCGAGCGCAGCGCAATGCCGGTGTTGGCCTGGAAGCTGCTGCGCACCGTGACCGTCATGCCGCCGCCGCCCGGCGCTGCGAACACCCATTCATCGGGCTTCGGTACCAGCGTGTAGAGCAGGCAGTTGTGCCGCGCCAGATCCAGCGGCGTGGCGGGCGCGCCGTGCTGCTGCAGATAAGCGGGTGACGCGACCAGCAGCGTTGCCGCGGTCGTCAGTTTCTTCGCCATCAGCGTCGAGTCCGGCAACTCGCGCGCGAGGCGCAACGCCACGTCGAAGCCTTCGTCGATCAGGTCGACATAGCGGTCGTTGCATACCAGGTCGATTTTCAGTTCCGGATAACGCGCGATGAAATCCGGCAGCCACAAGGCCGCGTCCAGCGTGCCGAACGCCATCGGCGCATTCACGCGTAGCGTGCCGCGTGGCGTTGCGTGATGCCGGGTGACGGCGAGATCGGCATCCTGCAGTTCGTCGAGAATGCGGCGCGCGCGCTCGTAATAGGTATGCCCAGCCTCGGTCGGCGCCAGCTTGCGCGTGGTACGGTTGAGCAGTTGCGCGCCAAGCGCCGATTCGAGCTGGCGCACCTGTTTCGACATCGCGGTGTGCGACACATTCAGCTCGGCGGCCGCGGCCGAAAAACTGCCGGCCTCGACGACGCGGCAAAATGCCTTCAATGCGCTTAACTGATCCATCGGCGACCTCGATGATTACGTTTCCAGATGCGCGGCGACGGCGCGCGACCGCAGCCGGCTGGCTGCAGAGTATGAGTGAAAAGGGAATCGGCTGAAATCCCGCCATGATGCCACAGCGCAGCATGCGGATGCGGGAGGGGAATGTGGAGCGTCGAGACGGAGTTGCCACAGAACCGCATGCATTCTGTGGCGGATTTTGTAAAAAGCGCTAGTGCAGCGTCACCGGCTGGCGCATCAATGCGTCATATTTACCGAGGAAGTCGTCGATCTCTTCGACGCTCGGTTCGGTGGCGATCAGATTTTCCACTTCTTCGCGGAAAGACCTGGCGAGCGTACCGCCGATGAAGATTTCGCGCTTGCCGGACTTGTCCATGATTTCGTATCCGCCAAAGCGCAAGGCCTCGCGGCCGTCATCCGCACCAAATTCCACGACGCTGTACTGCTCGCTGTTGTAGATTAAGTTCATGTTGCGCTCCTTGTTTCGGGATCATTGCGGGTAACCCGTTCCCTTCGATGCAAAAATGGGGCCAACATCAGACTTTTCAAGCGGGTCGCCGCATTGGCGTCCGCCTGCTTCAACAATTCTGCGCCTGTTACAAGGAGAAACGGCTTATCCGTGCAAGTCTTTAGTCAATTGCAGCAACTTGTCGTACGGCGGCTGCGTGAGGAAGGCGCGCATTTGCGCAAGATGCGCGGAAGTCGCCAGTGCGATATAGAGGCGCTCCGGCGGCCGGCGCAGGATGCGATTGAGTGTCACGCGCAGCGTGAGGTTGCCGATGCAGCAAAGGCAGCCGGGGGCGATACGTGCAACTTGAAGATTGGCAAAGCCGGGAGCCTGTTCCAAGCGGGAAGCGCCGTCCGGCAGGCCTTCCAGTATCAGTGCGGTGCGCTCGGCAGACGCGAGAACGGCGGCAATCGCCGCTTCGCGCAACGCAGCCGTCGTGCCGGTGACGAGCGTGGTCGGCGTCACCCTTTTTTCGACAGCTTGCCCGGTTCGACGCCGAGTTGCTTCAGCTTGCGGTACAGATGCGTACGTTCGAGGCCGGTCTTTTCGGCGACGCGCGTCATGCTGCCGCCTTCGCGCACCAAGTGGTGCTCGAAATAGGCACGTTCGAAGGCGTCGCGCGCCTCGCGCAGCGGCAGGTCGAACGACAGGCCGAACAGTTGCGTGTCGGATGGCATCAGCGGCGTCGCGCTGGCTGAGCCGGAGATTGCGCTCGCCATGAGCGGCGCATACGGCATCGCGGCGGCGCCCGCCGGTTCGTCAGCTGGCATCGGCACCGGCAGCGGACGTGGTTGATAGACCGACGCCGGCCGGATGGTTTCCTGCGTGCGGGTCAAACCTTGCTGCACGGCCTTCAGCAGCTTTTGCAGAGCGATTGGCTTTTCCAGGAAATTGAGGGCGCCGATGCGCGTCGCTTCGACCGCGGTGTCGATGGTCGCGTGACCGGACATCATGATCACAGGCATGGTCAGCAAGCCGTCGCGTTGCCATTCTTTCAGCAAGGTGACGCCGTCGGTGTCTGGCATCCAGATATCGAGCAGCACCAGGTCCGGCGCTCCCACTGTACGCGCATCGCGCGCTTGCTGCGCATTTTCCGCGGTGGTGACGGCATGGCCTTCGTCACCGAGTATTTCCGAGAGCAATTCCCGGATGCCCATTTCGTCATCGACTACCAGAATATTTGCCATATGCCTACCTTATCCGCTTTATTGTCGCTGATTTCCGCTGCGCCGTGCCGCGCCGGGCGCAGCGGAATTGTCAGGATTTGTTTCAACCGCCGCGTCGCATGCGTTCGCATTGCGGCTTTCAATCCGGCGCTAACTTTAACAGCAAAATTGCCACTTTGGCACCATTCCCGGTCGACCGGTTTTTGATATCGATCCGGCCGCCATGTTCGTCGATGATTTTTTTTACCATCGCCAGTCCGAGGCCGGTGCCGCGCGTTTTCGACGTTACATAGGGTTCGAAGGCGCGCGCCAGGATCCTGGATGAAAAGCCGGGGCCATTATCGGCGATCGACAGCCGCACCGCGGTCCGCTTGCCGCCGTCGGAATCCTGATAGTGAATCGTTTCCGTCACGACGTCGATGCGCGCTTTGTCGGCATGCAGGCCGCGATCGGCGACCGCATCCTGCGCATTCTGCAGGAGATTATGGATCACCTGCCGCAGCTGAGTCTCGTCGCCCATCACGCGCGGCAACCCGGGCGCCAGCGCCGCATGGATGATGTCGCGCTCGTCGCCGGCCACGTACAGATGCAGGATTTCTTCGATCAGCGCATTCAGTTTCAGCGGCGACAGCACGGCCGGCGGTGTCTTCGCATAATCGCGGAAGTCGTCCACCATGCGTTTCATCGCCGACACCTGGTTGACGATGGTCGCCGTACTCTTGCTCAGCATTGCCGCATCGGTGTCGGCCAGCTTCGGCTGCAGTTTCATCTGCAGCCGTTCCGCCGACAGCTGGATCGGCGTGAGCGGATTCTTGATTTCATGCGCCAGACGGCGCGCAACCTCGCCCCATGCGATCGAGCGCTGCGCCGAGATCACGTCCGAGATATCGTCGAACACCACGATATAGCCGTTGCCGCCTGCGACCGGCAGATATGAGCCGCGCGCCAGCAGCGTGATGTCGCCGTCGTTGTCGCCGCCATCATTGGCGCCGCCGGATTCGACGCTGCGGCGCGGTACCTCGATCTGCTGCTGCCAATGCAGATCGCCCGAGCTGCCGGCGCCGCCGGCCGATTGCGCGCTCTGCTCGGAGAATGCCTTGGTGATCGCATTCGCAAGCGACTCCAGGCCCTCGATCGCGGCCAGCGGTTTGCCGATGTGCGGATTGAAGTCATGATGCAGGATGCGCTCGACCGATTCGTTGCAGGTCACCAGTCGGAACTGGCTGTCCAGCACCATCACGCCCGCCGACATGTTGGCAAGTACCGACTCCAGGTAGGCTTTCGCGTTCTCCAGCGCGGCGCGATTGCGTTCGACCGACGCGCGCGCTTCCGACAGCTGGCGCGTCATCGTGTTGAACGACTGCGTCAGCGTGCCCAGTTCGTCCGAGGAGGCGACGATCGGGCGCGGTGACAGATTGCCTTCGGCCACCGCCTTGGTGCCTTCGGCCAGCACCAGCAGCGGCTGCGCGAGGTCGCCGGCGATCAGGAACGCGGCGGCGATCGCGCCGAAGATCGCCAGCAGCAAGGTCAGGGTCAAGGTCACGATATAAATCTTGCGCAGGCCGGTGCGCGCAAGCGAGCGCTCCTGGTATTCGCTATAGGCGGCGCGCAGCGCCTCCGCGTTTGCCGCCAGATGCGCGGGCACCGGCTGCAGCAGTTGCAGGTAGCGCGATTCGCTCTGCAGCGTCAACTCGTTGTTGGATGTCGGTATCGCCACCACGACACGCAAGCGCAGGTCACCAGCTTCCGCCGACCGGCTGATCGAAGCCGCACGCGCTTCCTCCGGACCCGGCGATGCGCCGTCCTTGACCGGATTATCGTGAAAATCGAAGCCGCCTTCGATCGCCGAGTACCCGCGCGTCATGCGCGCCTGGCGCAGCATCGCCGCGCTCGGCAGCTCGGGAATCAACGCGCTGAGGCGTCCGCCGACCGTGGCGACGATTTGACCGTTGGAAGTAACGATGGTTGCTTCCTGCATTTGACCTTGATCACGCAGCCGCGACAACTGCGTGACCTGCGCGGAATCCGACATTTCCGACAACTCCAGCGCCATGCTGCGCGCCTTTGCGCCGAGGTCGGCCAGCGATGCGTCGAGCGCGGTGCGCCCCAGCGTCAGGCCGGATTCGAGCGCCGATTCGACGCGCACGTCGAACCATGATTCGATCGAGCGCGACACGAATTGCACCGATACCAGATAGATCACCATGCCGGGCAAGATGCCGATGATGGCAAACAGCAGCACCAGTCGCGCCATCAGCCGCGAACCGAATTCGCGGCGCTTGAAGCCGCGATACAGGCGCGTCAGCAGCAGCGCTACCAGGCCGAGCAGCGCGACGGCGATCACCGCATTGAGCACCAGCAGATCCGGATAGTGGCGATCGAAAAATGCGGAATTCTCGGAGGCCGACGCAAGCAGGAACAGCAGGATGCTGACCACCGCGCCGCCGACCACCAGGAAATAACGAAGGAAGCGTTGCACGCTTAGTCGGCCTTGAAAGTGAACTGTTTCCAGTCCGATGAAAAGCGCCAGTCGGAGCTGTTCAATGCATGGATCTGGAACGGCTTCGGCAGGCGTGCGACATCGAGGCCCATGCGCACTGCGACGTTATAGGTTTCGCCGGGTTTGAGCGCGCCTTTTTCGGCGACGATCCAGCGACCCGGACGGCGCACCAGCGACAGCGCGTCATCGAGCGAGCTGAAGCTTTGCTGCAAGCGACCGCTGATCGCCGCGTGGTATTGATGCGTCAGCACGTTGTAGGAAATGCGGATGGTCTGCGACGCGCTGATGGTTTTTTCATCGAACCAGTACCAGCGCGGGCGCGTCAGTTGCACGTCGGTCGTGAAATAGAGTGGAATGCCGCGCGTGACCGCATCCTCCAGCGCGCGCGTGAGCTCGAATGAAAATGCGAGCGATAGCCTGTAGCCTTCGTCGGTGCTCTCGATGCTGGCGCCTGTGATTTCGACGCCTTCCGCCGCCTGCGCACGCGCAGGCGCTAGCGCCGCCGCGAGCAGCGATGCTGCCAGCAGCCAGCGGGTCAGAAGGAAAAGGAAGCGGGAATTCACTCGTATCAGGTGCGGTTCGGTGATGGCGGGCGGTACGGGCCGGACCCTAGAGCGGTTTGCCGAAATATATAAACATGCAAATGTTTGTCTTCATGCATCCTTCCAATTGGAGACGAATTTGTTGCCGACGATACTATCAGACGCCGCTCTTTTGGAATAGCGCGTAGAACAAGCCGTCGTGATCTTGCCCGGCGCTGACATCGGCAGCCGCGCTCGGCAGCAACTGGCCCGGCGCCGGCAAGCGTGTTGCCTGGTGTCGCTTCATAAAAGCGGCAGCTTGCAACTCTGACTCCTGCGGCCACAGTGAGCATGTCACGAATAGCAACTTGCCATCGGGTTGCAGCATTTGCCACAGGTTGTCCAGGATGCGCGCGGAAACCGTCGCCAGCTGCGCGGTGTCGCCCTTACGGCGTAGCCAGCGGATGTCCGGATGGCGGCGTACGATGCCAGACGCGGTGCACGGCACGTCCGCCAGGATGCGATCGAACGGCCGCCCGTCCCACCAGTCGCGCCGCGCGGCGTCGCCGCTCTTGAGCGTCGCTTGCAATTGCAGCCGCTGCAGGTTGTCGTCGATGCGCGTCAGGCGCTTCGCATCGCTGTCGAGCGCGAGCAGGTCGAGCGTCGCGCTTTCCAGCAGATGGCCGGTCTTGCCGCCCGGCGCCGCGCAGGCGTCGAGCACGCGCATGCCGTCATGCAGGTCGAGCAGCGGCGCGGCCAGCTGTGCCGCCGCATCCTGCACCGACACCAGGCCGTCGCCGAAACCGGGTATTTGCGCCACCGGCGTCGGCCGCTGCAGGCGCACCGCGAACGGGCCGATGCGGTCGGCGGCGATGCCGTTGGCGGCCAGTGTGCGCAGATAGTCGTCGACCGTGGTCTTGCGCTGGTTGACGCGCAGGCTCAGCGGCGGCGCACAGTTGCCGGCACGCAGAACGGCCTGCCATTCGGCCGGGTAGGCGGCCTTCAGCGCGGCGATCCACCAGTCGGGATAATTCCATTGCGCGGCAGGCTGCCTCAGCACCTGCGGCAGCAGCGTCGCGCGCTCGCGCAGGAAGCGCCGCAATACCGCGTTGACCATGCCCTTCGCCGGCGCGATGCCGGGCTCGGCCGCGGTCGCATCCACCGCCTGATCGACTACGGTAAAGCTTTCGTAAGGCGCATCGGCGTCGTCCGCCGTGGCGATCAGCGCGAGCGCGCAGCACAGCAGCGCGTGCAGCTCCGGCGCAGCCGGCGGTTTGTTGGCAAGCAGTCCGAGCAGCGCTTCGGCGCGCGCGAGCTGGCGCATGCTTCGGTATGCGATGTCCTGCATCGCGCCACGCGCCTGTGCCGATGCGCCGCTTTGTGCGAACACCGCTGCCAGCGCCTGCGGCAATGCGGTGCCGGCTTTGACCTTGGCGACCGCGCGCGCGGCGCCGAGCAGGCTGAATGCAAGGGAATCGGTTTTCAGATGGGGTTTTGACACGGTAAGGTGCGCAAGCGCGTTGCGCGGTTTGTAAGATGGGAAAGCTAGCCTCTAGTCAGCGCCAGCCGTGTGCCAAGCGCGACGAAGGTCGCGCCGACCGTGCGCTCCAGCCACAGCTTGACGCGCGGATTGCGGCCGGCGCGGCGCGCCAGCGTTCCCGCCAGGAAGGCGGTGCCGCTGTTCCAGCCCATGCTGATGAGCGCGAACGCCACGCCGAGCAGCAGGAAGCCGAGCGTCTTTTGCGGCGCGTCGGTGCGCACGAACTGCGGAATGAAGGCGAGGAAAAACAGGATGACTTTCGGGTTCAGCACGTTGGTCACCAATGCTTGCCAGAAAATCGTGCGCAGCGAACGCACGTCGCGCGCCGCGCCGGCGGCCGTCGCCGCGGATGGTTTGGCCAGCAGCATGCGCATGCCGAGATATACCAGGTAGATGCCGCCGGCGAGCTTGATCAGCATGAAGGCGGTGGCTGACGCGGCGAGCACTGCGCTGAGACCGACCGCCGAAGCGAACGCGTGCACGCAGCAGCCGACCGAAATACCGAGCGCCGACATCAATCCGGCCGCGCGGCCCTGTGCCAGGCTGCGGCCGACGATGTAGGCGGTGTCGGGGCCGGGGGTCGCGTTCAGCAGCAGTACCGCGCCGAGAAACAGGCCGAAATTGGAAATGCCGAACAGGTCCATGATAGTCGCGCATCGACCGCGCAAAAACGTTAAAGACCAGATTGTAGCCGTTGTTGCGCCGGGGCTGCGCGCGAGCGCCTCAGGCGGCGACAGCGTCGGCGTAATGCTTGTCCAGCCAGGCACGCACATCGTCGAATACCTGCGCCGCGCCGACTTCGTTGAATATCTCGTGGTAGTAGTCGGCATAGCGATGCAAGGTGCCGACACCCGGCCGCAGGCGCGCATGGAAGCGGTCGCTGCCGGAGGCATCCACCAGGCGATCGTCGCCGGCCACCACCATCAGTGTCGGCATCGTCAATGCTGGGGCGTGCGCGTGCGCGAAGTTGGCCGCGGCGAGCATGCCATACAGCATGCGCGGCGTGATTTTCGAATGCACCCGCGGATCGCGCGTGTAGGCGTCGACCACCGCCGGGTCGTGCGACAGGTAGCGGGTCTGCAATCCGTTCGACACGGCCAGGCCAGGCGCCAGCGCACCCAGCGATTTGAGCAGCAGCTTCTGGATGCCCGACAACGGCAGCGCCAGCGCCGGCGAGGAAAGGATCAGGCCGCGCAGCGGCGCCAGTGCCGCCGTCGCAAAGCGCGCGGCGAACAGCCCGCCCATGCTATGGCCCATTAGCAGCGGAGGCGCATCGAGTTCGCGCGCGAAATCCGCAATCACCAGCCGCGCGTCGCGCAGGATCGTCTGCTCGTCCGGGGTATCGCCGCGCGGCCCACCCGAGCGGCCGTGGCCGCGATGATCGTATGCGCGCACCGACCAGCCGCAGTCATTGAAAAAACGCGCGACATGCGCGTAGCGTCCGCAATGCTCACCGAGGCCGTGCATCAATACGATCCCGCCCTTGCCATCGTTGTGGCCCAGCTTCCAGTCGGCAACGAACAGCGGGACGCCGTCCTCCGCAGCGAGCTGCGACTCGCGTACGGCCGGCACTATACGCCCCACATGACGTCGTGGCCCTCATGCCTGGCGGCGCGCAGCATTTCCAGCAGCGGATAGGCCCGAGTTGCGAAGCTGACAAACTCGACCGGTTCGTGCTCGTTGTCGTCGCCTTCTTCACCGTGATGCGCGTGCACGTCATGCTGCATTTCTTCGGAGGTCGGATGCAGCCGGCTTTCGGCGATTTCCGCTTCCAGCCTGGCAACGGCCTGCGGCGCTTCGGCGGCGGTAATCACGCCGAGTTTCACATCCTTGTTCAGCAAATCGAGAATACGCTTGGCATGCTCTTCGTACATCAGCACTTCGGCCGCTGCTTTGGATTTGAATGTGATCAGCATGAAGCCTCCGTTTCATTGTCCGACGATTAAACGATAGCATGAGTTCCTGAATTTGCTATAGGCCAAACCGGCTCGGGTCTGGCGCCGCGAAGTCAACTGAAAAAGCGGCAATGCTGGTGCGCGCCGGAAAGAAAAAGCCGGCGCCGCTCAGCCCGGCTTGAACGAAGTCAAGAAGGTGTCGGCGGCCTCGCGCGAAACATCCTTTTCCCGTCCGACCACGACGATCTGATAGACGCGCTTGTCTTTCACCATGAAACGCGCCAGCAGCAGCCACGGCTGCTCGCCGCGTTGGCCGGACGGCGCGCCGCCGGCCTCGATTTCTGTCATTGCCGGCGCGACCGGTTTGTCGTACCTGACCGTGCCGCCGATGTTGCGCACCAGTGCGACCTTCATTGCGGCCAGCGCTGTTTGCGCCTGCGCGGCATCCGGCAGTTCGGCGGTGCCGACCGCGAACGTGACGTCGTCGACCTCGGCGGCGGTCATGGTCATCGTCACTCGCGTGCCGGCGAGATCGATTGGCCGCGCATGCGACGACGGCTTGGCCGGCAACATGATCATGAACGGCGCGCCGGCGCCGCGCACCTCGCGCCAGTCATATTTGGGACTGCACGCCAGCAGCAGCGTTGCGGCCGTAACGCAGGCCGCTGTCCGCAAGGAAGAAAAGCAGATGTTAAGCATGCGCGACATGGTAGCAGGTCCCTCGCGCAGCGGGGTTCAGGCAGGCGCGTGCCGGTCCGCGTTGCCGGTCCGGCGGAACGCGCGCATGCCGAGCATGACGCCGACGCACAGCAGCACGATGCCGGCGACGGCTGCGGCCGTCGGCACCGCGCCGCGCCAGATGAACGCATACAGCAGTGCCGACAACGTCTCGAACACGATCAGCTGGCCGGCAAGCGAGGTCGGTAGCCGCTGGCTCGCCTTGTTCCACAGCATGGTGCCGAGCCATGACGCGCACAAACCCAGCACCAGCATCAGGCCAATGAAAGGCCCTGGCCGCGGACCGAGCGGAAAGTCGTAAGCGCGGCCGCTGGCGCTCACATACAAGCCGTAGCCGAGAAATCCGATCAGCGCCAGCGGCAAGGTCGCCAAGCCCTGCGCGGTCGACCAGGTCGACGAGCGGATCTGCGGATGACGCTTCATGTGGCGTGCGTTCATGATCGGATACCAGGTCCATGCGGCCAGCGCGGCCAGTGCGATCGCGCAGCCGAGCGCATAGTCGCGCATCGAGCGCGAGCCATCGAGATGCGCGAGCTCGCTGGCGTTCACCAGCATCAGCCCGGCGAAGATGATGATCAGCGAAGGCGCAAGCCGTTTCCATGCGACCGCTTCCGACGGATGGCCGGGCGACCAGTTGGAAAAGATCGAAATGATCACCGGCAAGGTGCCGATCAGCATCGCCGGCAATGGCGCGTCGGCCAGCTGGATCGCGCTCGCGAGCGCCGCGTAGTACAGGATATTGCCGACCAGCGACAGCTTGAGCGCGGCGCGCCAGTCGGCTTTCGTCAGGCTGGCGATGCGGCGGCGGTCGAAAAATGCCGGCACCAGCGCGATCAGGCCGAAACCGAGATAGCGTCCGAATGACAGCACCAGGCCCGGATAATCGCCGAGCATCAGCGGCGCCACGAACACCAGGCCCCACATCAGGCCGGCGCCGAGCGCGCAGAATAAACCGATCAACATATTGCAACCGCGGAAAAGGACAGGAGCAGCAATTATCCGCGCGCGGCGACGTCCGGTCTTGTACCGATTTGCTGTTGGTACTGCGCCGGTGTCACGCCATAGGCGCGCTTGAACCAGCGATTGAGATGGCTCTGGTCGGTCAGGCCGGATGCCGCCGCGGCATCCGACGGCGTGGCGCGCTGCGCCAGCAGCGACTTGGCGCGCGCTGCGCGGCGTGCCTGCAGGTATTGATGCGGCGTCGCGTGAAACATCGCGGCAAAGCTGCGTACGAAATGAAATACCGACAAGCCGGCTTCGGCGGCGAGCGTGTCGATGCTCAGGGTTTCGTCGAGCTGCGCCTCGATGCGGTCGAGTACGCGCTGCATCGACGCCATGCGGCGCAGGTCGCGCGCCGACAGCGGCGGCTGTGTCCGCGCAGCCTTGCCGTAGCGCGCGGCGATCGCATCGACCAGTTGCGTGAAATCCGACATGAAGGCGATATCATCCGGCGCATTCCACATCCGGCGGAAGGTGCGTTGAAACGCAGCCGCCAGCATTGGGTCGTGCACGGCGGCGTCGGGAAAGAAAGCTTCGCCGCCGAGCGTTGCATGCAGCGCGTCCGGTTCTATGTACAGCATCTGGTAAGTCCAGCCGGCATCGATTTCGGCCTGTCCGGTATGTAGCTCGTCCGGATTCAGCAGCACCAGCGTGCCGGCCGGAGCGAGATGCTCCGTGCCCTGATAGCGGAAACGCTCGACCCCGGCTTCGATCGCGCCCAGCGAATAGCCGTCATGCATATGCGGCGCAAACGCATGATCGACCAGGCGCGCCGAATACAATTCGACGCCGGGCAGATGCGGGCTGGCCTTGAAGGTGACGAATTCGGAAGAATGGCGGAACATGCCGCCATCATAAATCCTTATCGGCGCTCATGCGTTGTCGGCGATGCTCTGCTCAAGCCGGTATTGGCGTGAGAAAAAAGCGAGCAACTGGCGCAGAGGGCCGCGCGGCGCTGCGTCCGCAGCGATCGCCGCATCGTTCCCGCTCGGCACGCGGCTGACCATGCCCAACGGCGGCATCACGCTGTGGCTGGAGCTGCCGCACAGGCTGTCGTCGAAACGAGTATTTGATGCGGCGCTCGGTGAACGCATATTGGTGGCGCCCGGTGCCATGTTTTCGAATTCAAACCGCTTCGATCATTTTCTGCGGATTAGTTGCGGCTGGCGCTACACGCGCGAGGTCGATGATGCGGTGCGCTGCCTCGGGCGCATCGTGAATGACTTGGTGCGGCGTTAATGCTCGCGCAGCGCCCGCCGATACTGGATCGCTTCCGCGACGTGCTGTTGCCCGATGGTGGTCGCGCCCGCCAGATCCGCAATTGTGCGTGCGACTTTCAGCACGCGGTGATACGCGCGCGCCGACCAGTTCAAGCGCGTCATGGCGGCGCGTAATAGCTGTTCGCCGGCATCGTCCGGTTTGCAGTGTGCGTCGATCTCGGCGGTCGACAAGCCATTGTTGCCCTTGCCCTGCCGCTTCAGCTGCGTGTCGAATGCGCGCTCGACGCGCGCCGCGATCGCGCTCGACGGCTCGCCGTCGGCCTGCTTCAGCAACTGGTCGTGCGGCAGTGTGCCGACCTGGATCTGCATGTCGATGCGGTCCAGCAAGGGACCGGAGATCTTGTCCTGATAGCGCGCAATCGTGTCCGGCGTGCAGCGGCACTTGTTCGCGCTGTGACCGAGATAGCCGCAAGGGCAAGGGTTCATTGCGGCGACGAGTTGAAAGCGCGCAGGGAAATCCGATTGCCGCGCTGCGCGCGAGATGGTGATCTGTCCTGATTCGAGCGGTTCGCGCAAGACTTCCAGCACTCGCCTGTCGAATTCGGGCAGTTCGTCGAGGAACAAGACTCCCCGATGCGCGAGAGAGATTTCGCCCGGGCGTGGCGTTCCGCCGCTGGTGGAAATATCGCTATGTAAGAAAAACGCATCAATAAATTAGAAAAATAACTAATCTACGTAACCAAGGATTCCGAAATGCTCCATGAAAATCAAATTTATTCTGTCGGCTCGAGTGGAACCGTACAAGTTTCAGCGAAGCGAACCGTGGAACTCCTCGATATGAGCATCGCACTGAGGCGTGCCGTGGGAGAAAATGCAACATGGAATTTGTGGCAGTACCGCGTAGGAGAGACTCCCCATGTTGCGCTCGATATTGACGGGACAGCCGGACTTGTAAGTTGGACGATTATTATTAACGGAAATTTGAAACTTTCAACGGAGGACCAAATCTGCCGCAGTCGTGATCCTGTATCAGAGGTTTATGATGCGGTTGATGCTTTTTACCTTGTGAAAGCTTTATTGGAACCGTTTCACTCTGCGTCATCGTCACCGTTCTGATTTTGACGGGCCCAGTGATATAGCGAGGTGCCGAAGATTTTCTACTTTGAGGTCGATGTTTCCGGCTGTCTTTCCAGCTACTAGATGGCCCAGGGCGTACACCGTAAAATATTTGACAACTTCGTTCTTGCTAAGTATCAGTTCGATGTAATTTCTGAAGCGATAATTGTTCATCGTCTCCTTGCCAATGTAGAGAAAGACCGATCCTCCGTTAACTTTGTCGAAAAACCTAAAGCTGAATCCGGTGCCGTAGCGTTTTACAAGCGTGGCGCCGCCAAAAATCACTCGGTCACGTGTCTCAACCGATGCATGCGCAATATGGCAGAAGTAATCGACTAATTTCGTCTTACCTTTACGGACGATTTTGATTTCAATGGACTTGAATTCATCTGGAGACAAAACGCTCTTGGCTTCTCTGTAAGTTTCTACCAAGCGCTCTAGACTACTTGTTTTTATATCTCCAGTTTCATCGGAAATGTCGCGAAGTCCACTTGTAGGGGAAAGCCAATCTCCGACAGGTCCGAATGGATATAAGGGAATGCGTGGACCGGTGGTAGGGGGCTTCTTATCCTCGTCCTCTACGCGAGGGTCAAAAACATTGACAAGATCGGTAAGCTTCCGGCGAATTCGCCGCTGCTTGGCGACCTCTTCGGTTTCACCGGGGAGTTGTTCAATGTCCTCTGTTTCATCCTCGCTCATCCACGCACACTGGTCATGATGGCTATCCAGTTTGCGATAGTGGGCTGCTATAAACTTATCGGTGTCCGCCGCTAGTTCACGATAGTTTACGCCAGTGATGCGAACCTTCTGTTTGCCGCAGTGAGGATCGTCGCAGAAAAAATGATATTTTTCGCGCGGTGGATCTTCGCATATGAAATGACGACGCGCTGAATCAATAGTGACAACATCTTCGAGTT
>UEXY01000179.1_pt1 | contig 36285 bp, 37 predicted proteins | sample 4301061 | NCBI WGS metagenome assembly UEXY01 (sample SAMEA4773184, study PRJEB27434) | metagenome | biome: 2259; feature: agricultural soil; material: soil | place: USA | collected 2014-09 | depth 0.25 m | reverse complement strand
ACGATTTTTTCTTCTCGACTTTCTGTGCCGAGCGCAAACGCGTTTGTGCTTGCTTGATTGCCAGCTCGGCCAGCTTCTTGCCATATTCGACGTGCTGGTTCAGCCACAATTCGAGCGCCGGCCGGATGAAAGTCGCGACCAGCCGCACCGCGTCGCGGGAGTTCAGTCTTTCCTTGATCTGCCCCTGGAACTGCGGGTCGAGCACTTTCGCCGACAGCACGAAGGACACGCGCGCGAACACGTCTTCCGGCAGCAGCTTGACGCCCTTGGGCAGCAGCGAATGCATTTCGACAAAACTCTTCACCGCGCCGAACAGTCCTTCGCGCAAGCCGGCTTCATGCGTGCCGCCGGCCGGCGTCGGGATCAGGTTAACGTAGGATTCGCGCACCACGTTGCCGTCTTCGGTCCAGGCTACCACCCAGGCCGCGCCTTCGCCTTCGGCAAAGCCCTCGGTATCGGCACTCGCGTACTGCTGGCCTTCGAACAGCGGGATCAGTGGTTCAGTGTTCGATGCCTGCGCCAGCGATTCGACCAGGTAGCCGCGCAGGCCCTGGTCGTATTGCCAGGTTTGCACATCACTGTCCTTGCCGCTCTTGGCATTGATCAGCGTGACCTTGACGCCCGGCAGCAAGACCGCCTTCGAGCGCAGCAGGCGCTGCAGTTCGACGTTCGGAATCGCAGACGAGTCGAAATATTTGGGATTCGGCCACACGGTCACGCGGGTGCCGGATTTTTTTTCGTCCCTGGCGAGCGATCGCGATTTCAGCTTCTGCACCACGTCGCCGTCGGCGAACACGAGCTGGTGCAGGCCACCTTCGCGCCAGACCATGATTTCAAGACGAGACGATAGCGCATTGGTGACCGATACACCGACGCCATGCAGGCCGCCGGAAAATGAATACGCGCCGCCGGAGCCCTTGTCGAACTTGCCGCCGGCATGCAGCCGCGTGAAGACGATTTCCACCGTCGGCACTTTTTCTTCCGGATGCAGGCCGACCGGGATACCGCGGCCGTCGTCCTCGATGCTGACGCTGCCGTCCGCGTTGAGCGTGACGACGATGTTCTTGCCATGTCCGCCGAGCGCCTCGTCGGATGCGTTATCGATGACTTCCTGGATGATGTGCAGCGGGTTCTCGGTGCGGGTGTACATGCCCGGACGCTGCTTCACCGGTTCCAGCCCTTTCAAGACGCGGATGGATGCTTCGCTGTAATCGGATGCGGGGGATTTTCTGGTTGCCATTCAATTGAAGACGAGAGAGATGCGGTTATTGCCTGAAGGAATCTATTTAAACATAAGTATCAGCATTCTAATGAAAAACAGGCGTAGGCAGCGCATGGCGCTGGCCGCGGATTCGCAATGGTGGATGCCTGATTAAAATTCCGTTGAGGAAATGACGATACAAAATTAATCTAGTGCAACGCTGCAAAATATTCATAAAATGAAACATCATGCCGAATCCTGTCTTCCCGTTCGCCGTCCGCCTGATCGGTTTTTCCAATGAGGAAGCGTATGCGTTCGAAGCAGGTTTCGCGGCCGAGCAGGGCAAGGGCTGCGGCTATTTCCGTCTCGAAGAAGACAATTTGCAGGACCCCGACCTGTACATTGCGAACACCGATTCACTGAAGGCATTGATCACGCTGAACGACTTGCGTCCGTGCCAGGTTCGCCCGGCGCTGCTGGTGGGCGCGCCAGGTATCGAGTTGCCGTATCCGCGCGTGCCGCGGCCGATCGATTGGCGCAGGCTGCTTGACGCGCTCGATGAGCTGGTCGAAAAGCGCGCCGACGCGTTGTCGCGGCTGGAAGCTTCCGACATCGTGATCGTGCCCGAACGCCGCCGCCGCAACCGGCTGGATCTCGACCTGACCGATCCGGCCGACTATGAAAAGATGCGGGCGAAAATTCCGGAGAACGGCGCGCTGCTGCTGGTCGACAAGAATCCGGCGTTTCACGATTACCTGTCGGAGCTGCTGGTCCGGCAGCGCGTGCCGTCGGTCTGGGCGAGCGATGACGTGACGGCAGTGGAACTGTGCAAGCAGCAATCGATCACGGTCGCGATGATCAACACAGCGACGCCGGGCGTGGACCCGTACCGCCTGTGCCGGGCGATCAAGGAACAAGGGGCGCCGCTCAAGACTACCGTCATTTTCCTGATCGGCAAACCCTTTGCGTACGACGTCGAACGGGCGCGCGCTGTGGGCGTCGAGGGCTTTCTGAACAAGCCGCTCGCCGGCCATCATTTGATTTCGGTACTCAGGAAATTTTTTCCGTCCCCGCGCACGAAGTGACGGCGGCTATTTGCTCAGCAGGCGCATCCCGCGTTCCAGCCCCTCGATCGTCACCGGGAACATGCGGTTGTTCATCAATTGCCGGATCACCGAAATCGACTGCCGGTACTGCCACAATCCTTCCGGCTCCGGATTCAGCCAGATGAACTTCGGGAAGGTGCTGGTGAAACGCTGCAGCCAGGCGGCGCCGGCTTCTTCGTTGTTGTATTCGACCGAGCCGCCCGCTTGCAGGATTTCGTACGGACTCATGGTCGCGTCGCCGACGAAGATGAGCTTGGTATCCGGCGTGTATTTGCGCAGGATGTCCCAGGTCGGGAAACGCTCCGCATGGCGGCGCCGGTTATTCTTCCACAGGTAGTCGTACACGCAGTTGTGGAAGTAGAAGAACTCCATGTTCTTGAACTCGGTCTTCGCCGCCGAAAACAATTCCTCGGTGCGCGCGATGTGGTCGTCCATCGTGCCGCCGACGTCGAGCAGCATCAGCACCTTGATGTTGTTCTTGCGCTCGGGCTGCATCTTGATGTCGAGGTAGCCGGCGTTGTTCGCGGTCGCGCGTATCGTGTCGTCCAGCGCCAGTTCTTCTTCCGCGCCCTCGCGCGCGAACTTGCGCAGGCGGCGCAGCGCTACCTTGATGTTGCGCGTGCCGAGTTCGCGTTCGTCGTCATAGTCGCGATAGGCGCGCGCTTCCCACACCTTGACCGCCGAGCGCTTGCCACCTTCGCCGCCGATGCGTATGCCTTCCGGATTCTGGCCGCCGTTGCCGAACGGCGAGGTGCCGCCGGTGCCTATCCATTTGCTGCCGCCTTCGTGGCGTTCCTTCTGCTCTTTCAGCAATTCCTTCAGGCGGTCCATCAGCTTGTCGTAGCCGAACTTCTCGATCGCTGCCTTCTGCTCCGGCGTCAGCTCGCGCTCCATGCGCTTCTGCAGCCATTCCAGCGGAATCTCCGGATGCTTTTCGAAGATCGCATCGATGCCGCGGAAGTACAGGCCGAACGCCTTGTCGAACTTGTCGTAATGCGCTTCGTCCTTGACCAGCGTGGTGCGCGACAGGAAATAGAAATCGTCGAGCGAAGGGCTGATGACGTTCTTTTGCATCGCTTCCAGCAGGACCAGGAATTCCTTGATCGAGACCGGAATCTTCGCATCCTTGAGAGTGAAGAAAAAATCGATGAGCACGATCGGCCTCAGCGCTCGAGTTTGTGTCGCAGATGCTGCTTCACGGTTTTCCATTCCGATTCGATGATCGAGAACACGACCGTGTCGCGATAGGAACCATCCGCCATACGCATATGATTGCGCAGCACGCCGTCCTGCCTCGCGCCCAATCGCGCAATCGCGTTGCGCGACTGGTGATTCATCCAATGGGTGCGGAACTCCACCGCGATGCAGCGCAGCGTCTCGAACGCGTGCGTGAGCAGCAGCAGCTTGGCTTCGGTGTTGATGCCGGTGCGCTGCGCGCTCTGCGCATACCAGGTCGAGCCGATCTCAAGTCGCTTGTGCACGGCATCGATGTGCATGTAAGTCGTCATGCCGCACAAGGCATCGTTGTCGCTGCGTCGCAGCGCGAAGGGCAGCATGCTGCCTTGCGCCTGCAGTTCGAGGCGCCGTTCGATTTCCGCGCGCATTCCTTCCGGCGTCGGCACCGATGTGTACCAGAGCTTCCACAACTCGCCATCGCGCGCTGCCTCGCCGAGGCCGTCCGCATGGGCATGCGCCAGCGGCTCCAGCATCACATGCCTGCCTCTAAGCGTGACGGGTTCGACGAAGCTCATTGCCGACTCCCTTAGCGGTTGGTGCGCGACATGAACACCAGCCGCTCGAACAGATGCACGTCCTGCTCGTTTTTCAGCAACGCGCCATGCAGCGGCGGCACGATGGCTTTCGTATCCTTGCTGCGCAGCGCGTCCGCCGGAATATCCTCGGCCAGCAGCAGTTTCAGCCAGTCGAGCAGCTCGGAGGTGGATGGCTTCTTCTTCAGGCCGGCGACGTCGCGCACTTCATAAAAAGTCTGCAGCGCCTGTGCCAGCAGATCCTTCTTCAGTCGCGGGAAATGCACGTCGACGATTTGCTCCATCGTGTCCTTGTCGGGGAACTTGATGTAATGGAAGAAGCAGCGGCGCAGGAAGGCGTCCGGCAATTCCTTTTCGTTGTTCGACGTGATGATCACCAGCGGACGATTCTTCGCCTTCACCATTTCGCGCGTTTCGTATACGTAGAATTCCATGCGATCGAGCTCGCGCAGCAAGTCGTTCGGGAATTCGATATCGGCCTTGTCGATCTCGTCGATCAGCAACACCAGTTGCTGATCGGAGGTGAACGCCCGCCACAGCACGCCTTTGACAATATAGTTGTGAATATCTTTCACGCGCTCGTCGCCGAGCTGCGAATCGCGCAGCCGCGACACCGCATCGTACTCATACAGGCCCTGTTGCGCCTTGGTGGTGGACTTGATGTGCCATTGCAGCAGCGGCATATCGAGCGCGGCTGCCACTTCCTCGGCCAGCATGGTCTTGCCGGTGCCGGGTTCGCCCTTGATCAGCAGCGGGCGCTGTAGCGTCAACGCAGCGTTGACCGCGAGTTTCAAATCGTCGGTTGCAACATAATTCCGGGAACCTTCGAAGCGATTTTCTTGTCGCATAGCGTCGTGTCATCAAGAAGAAAATAAAACCAAGTATAAGCGAGAAAGCACTTGCAAGTCGGAAGCCTGACGTAAGCAGCTTTTGCATTCATTTCCCCCCAAATAACTGCTACATGAAAATTTCTCTGATGAAGTTGTGGGTCATCTGGCGTCGCTTTCGGCGCGCATCTCCCGAGCACAATGAACACCATTTGCAATACATCGCGCAGATCGAAGCGCTGATGCGCCGCGCCAATCCGTTTGCAAGCTGGGACGAACGCGCGAACTGGATGATCGACATCGCCGATTGGCTGCGGCGTGGGCCGCGCGAATCGCGGCTCGACGACGGCGCATGGCGGCGCGTCAAGCATCAGCGCACGCGTTTCCTGCTCGATTGGCTCGACAGTCATCGCGAAGTCAAACGCGTGGTGCAGGCAACGCTGCAGAAAACCTTGCGCGAAGCAGTCGGCCCGGAACTGTTTTGCGCCACCGGCTTGCCGCGCGAGCCGGCGTTCTTCAGCGAGTTGTGGGAGCGCATCGTCAAGCGCATTCTGCCGCGGCCGCCGGCGCAACGGGATCTGTCGACGCTATTCACCGCGATGTTTCCCGATCCCGCTGATGCCGACTGGCTGCTCGGCCTCGATCACAAGACCCTGTCGCGCATCCGCAAGCTGTGCGCCGATGACGGCATCGCGCACAATTACCGGCAGCAGATCGACGAAGCGTTGACCTATCTGGTGTCGATGGTGATCGCGGTCGGTATCAGCCCCGATTTCCGGCAGCGGCTGGAGCCGCGCATGCCCCTACAGGCGACGCCGTTCATGGCCTTGCAGCGCGAGCTCGGGAAATACCTGTTGAACAGCGTGCCTGATGAAGCGGCACTGCGCAGCGTGCGCATGCTGATCGCCGTATGCCAGGCGCAGACCGACCGCATCTATGCGCACCTCGACGAATACGGAGTGTCGGTCAGCCTGGTGTACCGCGTCGAACGCATGCGCGCGCAACTGGCGCGCATGGCGCGGCTGATCGACCTGCGTTCAGCGTTACCGAACGCGCAGACGACGGCACAGGCGCAGGCACTGCTGATCGATCTGATCGAAGCGCATCATCACCGCTCTTCGGTGCGCGGTCTGGTCAGCCGCAGTTTTTCCCTGCTGGCGCGCAAGATGGTCGAACGTAACGCGGATCATGGCGAGCAATACATCGCGCGCGACAGCGGCGAATACCGGGCCATGCTGAAAGCGGCCGCCCGCGGCGGCGTCGTCACCGCCTTCACCGTGCTCATCAAAAGCGCGTTGCCGGCCGGCGGCGCGGCGCGCTTCTTCGAAGGCGCGTTTGCTTCGCTCAATTACGCGGCGAGTTTTCTCGCCATTTCCGCAATCGGCGGCACGCTGGCCACCAAGCAGCCGGCGGTGACCGCGCCGGCGCTGGCATCGCAGATGCAGGGGCTCGATACGGTCGAAGGCTTGCGCAAGCTGCTGCGGGAAATCGCGTGCCTGCTGCGCTCGCAAGCGGCCGCGGTATTCGGCAATCTGATCGCGGTGGTGCCGAGCATGGGAGTCATCGCATTGCTGGTGCTGCTGATTTCCGGTGCGCCGCTGATGTCACCCGACAAGGCGCACGCCGGCCTGAAGTCGCTGTCGGCGCTCGGCCCGACACCGCTGTTCGCGGCATTCACCGGCATCCTATTGTGGGTATCGAGCCTGGTCGCCGGCTTTGCCGACAACTGGTTCGCGCTACGCAACATGCGTGAAGCGCTTGCGCATCAGCGCCGCCTCATACATGCGCTCGGCGCGGTGCGTGCCGAGCGCGGGGCCAAGTGGCTGGAGCAGCATATCGCCGGCATCGTCGGCAACGTGTCGCTCGCGATACTGCTCGGGATGTCGCCGGTGCTGGCGCAGTTTTTCGGGCTGCCGCTCGATGTGCGGCACGTTACGCTCGCCACCGGCGGGCTGACCGCGGCGGCGGCCAGTCTCGGCTGGGACGTGCTCGCGACAACGGAATTCTGGTCGGCGATCGCCGGCATTCTGTTGATCGGCCTGTTGAATGTCGGCGTGGCCTTCGCGTGCGCGCTGGCGCTGGCCTTGCGCGCACGCGATGTGCCGGCGCGCGTGCGGCGCCTGGTATTCCGCGCAGTCCTGAGGCGTTTCAGCGTATCGCCATGGTCCTTCCTGTTGCCGGAAAAGCGTGGCGCGGGCGTGAGCTCGCCATCGACGGAGGTAGACGCCGAACCGCAGGAAGAGGCGAAGCGATCGAAGTCCGGCGGCTAAGGATTGGTCCACGCCGGCGCCGGACGAAGAGTGGTCGGCGTGGACTGCCCGGAAGTCTTAATGTAGAATTGAGCGGTTTTGGTGCGCGGAAGCAACATACGGGCCCCGCAATCCATATGCATCGGAAATTTATCCGCAAGTGATTCCCTCGCAGCCGATTTTCCAGGAACGGGGTAAGTCGGATCCCTTGCGGATAAGTTTTGAAAGTTTCGTATTAATCCATTCCCGGCTATCATGAAAAAACTATTTGCGCTTCTCGCGCTCGCGGGTATCGCTAACTTCGCCGCTGCTGCGGACGTAGTGGGCAATGCCAAGGCGGCGGAAAACAAGGTTGCGATGTGCATTGGATGCCACGGCATCGCAGGCTACAAGGCCAGTTTCCCCGAGGTGTACTACGTGCCGATGCTTGGCGGCCAGTCCGCGAAGTATCTCGAAAGCGCGCTGCACGCCTACAAGAAAGGTGATCGCAAGAACCCCAGCATGCGCGGCATCGCTGGCGGCCTGTCGGATCAGGACATTGCCGACGTCGCGGCTTATTACGCACAGCAGAAATAAGGGGACCGATGATGAAAAAGATTCTCGCAGGCGCGGCCGTGCTGCTTTCGTTTAACGCATTCGCCGGCGGCAATATCGAGGCAGGCAAGGCTGCGGCGGAAAAATACAATTGCTTCGCGTGCCACGGCAAGGACTACAACACGCCGATCGATCCCAGCTACCCAAAGCTGGCCGGCCAGCACCAGGATTACCTGGCGCATGCGCTGATTGCCTACCAGCGCGGAGCCAATGGCGCCAACGGCCGCGGCAACGCGATCATGGGCGCGCAGGCCAAGCCGCTGTCGCGCCAGGATATCCAGAACATTGCTGCTTACCTGCACAGCCTGCCGGGCTCGCTGGTATTGCGCAGATAAGACGATCGTTCCTCAAGCAAAAAGCCACGGTCACCGTGGCTTTTTGTTATATTCAACGCCGTTTCACGCATTCGATATACGCGGCGCCGTCCGGCGGCAAGCCGCTGCGCTGCGAATTCCAGATCATCTGGCCCAGGCATTCCATCATCTGATGATGCGCGTCGTGCTCGGAACCGAGGCGCTGCGCGAGCGCCACAAAGGCAGCGCGGATGCCGGGCGGCTGATCGATCGAAACCTGTTCGGCGATCGACAGGTGCATGGACAGGTGCAGGAACGGATTGCTTTGGCCGCGTTCCACCGAGTAGTCGGCCGCCAGCGCAGCGTCTACATCGGACAGCGCGCCCGCATATTCTTCGTGCTGCACGATCCAGTCGCGCGCGATGGCTTCCAGCGGCGTGAGGATGTCGTTGGCCTGGAGCTTGCGGTATGTCTCGCAGAAGAAGCGGCGCACGTCGTGCTGGGATGGAGTAAACATTCGTCGAAGAAACGGGTTTGCGCAGGGCCGCATATTGTATCGCGCGGATTCGTTTAAGATATGCGCGATCCTCCCGTGTCCCGATCACCAGAGAAAATCCAACCATTAAAAATGGAATTCACCATGTTGACTGAAGCCGCACTTCATACCCTGTTCATCGACGCCCGCACGCACAACGGCTGGCGCGACAGGCCTGTCACCGACGAGCAATTGCAGCAGATCTACGACCTGATGAAATGGGGGCCGACCTCGGCCAACTGTTCGCCGGCGCGCATCTTGTTCGTCAAATCGGCGGAAGCCAAGGAAAAACTGTTGTCGTGCATGAACCCGGGAAATATCGAAAAGACGCGGACTGCGCCGGTCACCGCGATCATCGGCATGGACATGGAGTTTTACGAGCGGCTGCCGAAACTCTTTCCGCATACCGACGCGCGTTCCTGGTTCGTCGGAAATCAGCCGATGATCGACGCGACCGCGTTGCGCAATTCGTCGTTGCAGGGCGGCTATCTGATCATGGCAGCGCGTGCAGTCGGACTGGACTGCGCGCCGATGTCCGGCTTTAACACGGACAAGATGAACGAGGCGTTTTTCAAGGGCACGTCGGTCAAGGCGAATTTCGTCTGCAGCCTCGGCTATGGCGATACGAGCAAAGTGCGCGCGCGCGGTCCGCGCTTGTCGTTCGACGAAGTCTGCAAAATCGTTTAATCCGTATAGCCGGCGTTCAGATGCCTTTCTCGGGCAGCGGTGTCTTGTCCCTGTATTCGCACAGGTCGGCGATGATGCAGTTCCAGCACTGCGGCTTGCGTGCGATGCAGGTATAGCGGCCGTGCAGGATCAGCCAGTGGTGCGCATCGTGCCGGAATGCTTCGGGGACGAATTTCAGCAGCTTGCGTTCGACTTCGTCGACATCCTTGCCGGGCGCGATATTGGTACGGTTGGCAACGCGGAAGATGTGCGTGTCGACCGCGATCGTCGGCTCGCCGAATGCGGTGTTCAGCACTACGTTGGCGGTTTTGCGGCCGACGCCCGGCAATGCCTGTAAGGCTTCACGCGAGCGCGGCACTTCGCCATGATGCTGCTCGATCAGGAGGCGGCAGGTTTCGATCACGTTTTTCGCCTTGGTGCGGTACAGTCCGATCGTGCGGATGTAGTCTTCCAGGCCGCTTACGCCCAGCGCGTGCATCGCCGCCGGTGTATTGGCGATCGAGTATAGCTTGCGCGTCGCCTTGTTCACCGAGACGTCGGTCGCCTGCGCCGACAGAATCACGGCGATCAGCAGTTCGAACGGTGTCGTGTATTCGAGTTCGGTGGTCGGATGCGGATTCGCTTTGCGAAAGCGCTGGAAGATCTCCAGGCGTTTTTCAGCGTTCATTGTCTCGGGCCTGTTTTTCGAGTTGGCTGTTGATATCGTCGATCTGTTTTTGCACCGAGCGCGACACGTCGTTCCTGTCGGCTGCGCTCGCAGTTTGCGCCGCCATCTGTTCCTTCTTCAGGCGCGCGCGTTCCATAGCCGCCTGGATGATCGCCTTCTTGCGTTCCTGCGCCGCTTTTTCTTCGGGCGTCAAACTCGATTCGGCCTCGACTTCCTTGAGCTTCGCGGCCGCCTTGGCTGCTAGTCGCGCATCGTTTTCTTCCTTGTCGCGGCGCAGCCGGAACACGTGGAAGTTGTGCCGTTCGCGCGCGGCATCCGCCTGTTGCTGCGGCCACGCGTCCCAGCCGGTCTTGCCCGGCGTGACTTCGACCATTGCGATGCAGTCGACCGGGCAGGGCGCCACGCACAGGTCGCAGCCGGTGCATAGTTCCGGGATGACGGTATGCATCTGCTTGGCTGCGCCTACGATCGCATCGACCGGGCAGGCCTGGATGCACAGCGTGCAGCCGATGCACAACGATTCGTCGATGACCGCGACCGGGCGCGGGCGCTCCACGCCGTTGACCGGATTGAGCGGGATTACTGGTTTACCGAGCAGCGCGGCCAGCCTCGCGATGCCTTCCGCGCCGCCGGGCGGGCACTGGTTGTAAGCGGTACTGCCGGCGGCGATGGCTTCCGCATACGGGCGGCAGGCCGGGTAGCCGCACTTCGTGCATTGTGTTTGCGGCAACAGGTCTTCGATCTGGTCTGCCAGCGATTTGGCGGGATTGGAGGACACGGCGGGTTTGGCAATAAAAAACAGAATTATCCGGCAAATCGGTCGCTTCACAAACAAAAAAGCCGTTCGCCCTCGCGGGGAACGGCTCGATGCAAAGCGGCGCTTTGAATCAGGCGTGCGCCTTGATGAATTCGCCGATTTTCGGGCAAATGATCTCGCGCCAGCGACGGCCCGAGAAAATGCCGTAGTGGCCGCATTTCGGCGCGGTGAAATGCTGCTTTTTCGACTTCGGGATGCTGGAGCACAGGTCTTGCGCAGCCTGGGTCTGGCCCGAGCCGGAAATGTCGTCGAGTTCGCCTTCGATAGTGAATAGCGCGACGTTCTTGATGTCCTGCGGGCGCACCAGCTTGCCTTCGATTTCCCAGGTGCCCATCGGCAGCTGGAACTCCTGGAACACGGTCTTGATCGTTTCGAGATAGTATTCGGCCGGCATGTCCAGTACCGCGTTGTATTCGTCGTAGAACTTGCGATGCTCTTCCGCCGATTCGTTGTCGCCTTCGCGCAGGTGCATGTAGAAATCCCAATGGCTTTGCGCGTGACGGCCCGGGTTCATCGCGATGAATCCGGCATGCTGCAGGAAACCCGGATAGACCTTGCGGCCGAAGCCCGGATAATTCGGCGGCACGCTATAGATCACCTTGTTCTCGAACCAGGAATATGGTTTCTCGGTCGCCAGATTGTTGACTTGCGTCGGTGATTTGCGCGGATCGATGGGGCCGCCCATCATGATCATGGTCTTCGGCAGCTTCGGGTCGTTGGCGGTCGCCATCAGCGCAATCGCGGCCAGCACCGGCACGGTCGGCTGGCATACCGAGATCACGTGCAGGTCAGGGCCGAGGCGGCGAATGAAGTCCTGCACGTAGTAGATGTAATCATGCAGGTGGAACGGACCGTCCGTCGCCGGCACCATGCGGGCGTCGGTCCAGTCAGTGATGTAGACGTCATGGTTCGACAGCAGGCTACGCACGGTATCGCGCAGCAGCGTCGAGTGATGGCCGGACAGCGGCGCGACCAGCAGCACAGTGGGCTGGTGCAGGTTGGCGAACTGCTTGTCGCTCAGATTCTTCTTGAAATGGATCAGGCGGCAGAACGGTTTTTGTTCAGCGATTTCTTCAAAGACGCCGACGGACTTGCCGTTGACCGGAACGGTCTTGATTCCGAACTCGGGCTTTTCATAATCCTTGCCGAGCCGGTACATCAATTCGTAGCCAGCCGCGATGCGTTGCGCGAACGGCGTGTGAGCGAGCGGCGAGACCGGGTTCGTGAACAGCTTGGCGGAAGCTTCCGCCCACTGGATGAGCGGGTTCAGGAAGGTGCGGTTCAACTCGTGGAACTGGTAAAGCATGATGGCCTCTTTCAAGTGGTGCCGGTATCGCTAGATTCTGCAGATAAATGTTTCTTGCTGCAATGCATCACATACAATTTTCAGATGTTTTCACGAAAAAATGTATCGCAGAACTACGCTCGTATTTGCCCGGCGTCCAAATTCCAGCAAAAGCGCTCAGCCGCGGCATGCCTGCCATTGATTGCTTATAAGGAACATAACATACATTGTTGCGTTCTACCGGTCAGTAATAACACGTAGTTGGGCCCTACTGTACATATGGGTATTGCTGCCTCCGGGAACAACGCATGAGTCCCTGCATACTTCGATTTTGAACTACCCGCCGCGCAGGCCGCGCGCGATACGAGCCGGAATTACGCTGGTGGCCAACAAACAACTGCGGATGCGGATGACAATGGCAGGCACAAAAGCATGTGGCAAGGCGCGCCAAGCTGCCTGCGTTGCAAATATCCATTTCCGCAATGCAGGCATCCAAGCATAGGCCGTGCCATGCTTGGTGCGCCGCGCAACGGCGATCTCATCGAAATCTGTGTCGCCTCGCCATCAAAAAATTTTCCCGGCGGGGAATGGCTCGTCCGACGCCGGCTCTCGTCGGCAGCATTGACGGCCGGCATGATTGCCGCGCGGATCGTTGCAAGGCTGGGCGCGGTTTGGCAACTGCGCTGAAAAAAACAAAACGCCCCGGCCTTCGCAGGCGGGGGCGTCCTTCCCGACGGGTATCGGTGCTACTTAGTCGAACACCGGGCTTTCCACTCCGAGGATCTTGTGCAGCTTCGGCGAGGTGGTGGTGTACTGCATGTGAATCTTCTTTTCCGGGAAGATGTACGGCGCGGCGCCGAACGCTGCTAGCGCGGCTTCGTGGAAGCCGGACAGGATCAGCTTCTTCTTGCCCGGATAGGTGTTAATGTCGCCCACCGCGAAAATGCCCGGCACGTTGGTTTCGAATTTCTCGGTATCGACAACTTTCAATTGCTTGCGTTCGATGTCCAGTCCCCATTCGGCGATCGGGCCGAGCTTCGGCGACAAACCGAAGAACACCAGCAGATGGTCGAGCGGCAGGCGGCGCGTGACGCCGTCGGCGCCGGTCACCTTGATCTCGGTCAGCGTCTCATTCGCCGCTTCGAAGCCGGTCACCTGGCCGATCAGCAATTGCATTTCGTAGTTGTCGCACAGCTCCTTCATCTTTGCGACCGAAGCCGGCGCCGCGCGGAATTCTTCGCGACGGTGCAGCAGCACCACCGACTCCGCCTTGCCGGCAAAGTTTAGCGCCCAGTCCAGCGCCGAATCGCCGCCGCCGCAGATGACCAGGTTCTTGCCCTCGAACTGCGCCGGATCCTTGACGCGGTAGAACAGCTGCTTGCCTTCGAAGGCTTCGATGCCGTCGACCTTGATCGTGCGTGGCTGGAACGAACCGACACCGGCCGCAATGAAGATGGTCTTGGTGATGAAGCGGGTGCCGGCCGAAGTCTCGACGTTGAAACGCCCGTCTTCGCGCTTTTCGACAGCAGTGACTTCCTGGCCGAGATGGAAGGTCGGACCGAAGGGCTCGATCTGCTTAAGCAGGTTGTCGGTCAACTCCTGGCCGGTACACATTGGCACGGCCGGAATGTCGTAAATCGGTTTGTCCGGATATAGTTCGACGCACTGCCCACCGACGGCCGCCAACGAATCGATCACATGCGCCTTGATCTCCAGCAGACCCAGTTCGAAGACCTGGAACAGGCCAACCGGTCCTCCGCCGACGATCACAGCATCGGTTTCGATCGGCCCTTTACCTGCGGCGGGCGCGGTATGAGGGGTTAGTGCGGATGCGTTTACGCCGTGGCTGGTTTCCATACGACTATCAAGTTCCTGTTTCATTTCAAGGTTTCCAAAAATGCCGACGCTCCTATTCGACGGCTGCCGGCCTTTTATGGCTGCGGGTAATGGCCCTTATGCTCGTTATTGTTTTTGTTATTGTCGCTGCGCCGCCGCGCTTCCGGGGATTGGCGGCGCATATGAATTTACCTGGCAAGCTGATCCAGCTTGTCCTTGACGTCTTTCCAGTCGTCGGCATCCGACAGGGGATCCTTGGTCTTCGTGATCGACGGCCACTTGCGGGCGAGTTCGACGTTCAGCTTGATGAATTGCTGCTGATCGGCGGGCACGTCTTCTTCGGCGTAAATGGCATTGACCGGACATTCCGCAACGCATACCGCGCAGTCGATGCACTCATCGGGGTCGATCGCAAGAAAGTTCGGGCCTTCCCTAAAGCAGTCTACCGGGCATACATCCACGCAGTCGGTGTAACGGCAGCGGATGCAGGATTCGGTCACAACGTGAGTCATAACAGTCCTATCTGTAAATTTTTTTGAAACTGATCTGATTTGGAGTCGAGCTGAAGCGGGATGATGATGCCCACCGCACATGCAACCCGCTGCAAAGCCTTGTATTTTAAGGTAATTGAATGTTTCTAACAAACCGGACTTAGACAGATTATGAATAAGCAAATGCGCTGGATTCAGGTTCGCCGGCGTGGTGAGCACGGATTCTCGCGGCTTCGCACGGTTTTCGGGCTGCTCTTCGGCGCAGCTTCTCTTGCCCCATTGGCAATGCACGAGGCGCCGGCAGTTTTCCGGATGTGAAGCGCAGCGGCCTCAATGGGTGTGCGCCAATTCCGTATCATTACGTACGTGCTTTACGCAGGAGCGGCCGGTAATCCGGGATAAAATGGCCGCCATTAAAAAAACAGGGAGACTGCAATTGCGCGCGAAAATCCTCATCGGCCTCGCCGGCCTGATTCCGGCATTGACTTATGCATCCGAACTGAACGGTAGCGGCTTGACCGCCTGGTGGGGCGTGCCGTTCGCCGGCCTGCTGTTGTCGATTGCGCTGTGCCCGTTGCTAACGCCGGTGTTCTGGCATCATCATTTCGGCAAAGTGTCGCTGGCCTGGGCACTGGCCTTCCTGCTGCCGTGCGCCGCCTTGTTCGGCGCCGGTACCGCCGCCACCGGCGCGCTGCACGCCTTCGCGGCCGAATATTTCCCGTTCATTGTCCTCATCACATCGCTGTTCGTGGTCGCCGGCGGCATCTGCGTGCGCGGCAACCTGCATGGCACGCCGGCGTTGAATACCGGCCTGCTCGCGCTCGGTACCGTGCTCGCCAGCGTCATGGGCACCACCGGCGCATCGATGCTGATGATCCGGCCGCTGATCCGCGCCAACGACAACCGCAAGCATGCGGTGCATATCGTCGTGTTCTTCATTTTCTTGGTGGCGAATGCGGGCGGCTCGCTGACGCCGCTGGGCGACCCGCCGCTGTTCCTTGGCTTCCTGAAAGGCGTCGACTTCTTCTGGACGATGAAAAACATCTTCCCCGAGACGCTGTTCCTGTGCACGGCGCTGCTGGCGATCTTCTATCTGTTGGATCGGCACTATTACCGGAACAAGGAGGATGAGTTTCGGCCCGAGTACGATCCGACACCGGACTCCGCGATTCGCTTCGAAGGCAAGGCCAACTTCGCGCTGCTGGCCGTGATCGTCGGCCTGGTGCTGATGAGCGGATTTTGGAAGCCGGGCGTCGTGCTGCCCTTGTTCGGCGTCGATATCGAGCTGCAGAACCTGGTGCGTGACCTGCTGTTGATTGCCGTGATCTTCGTGTCGCTGCGGATTACGCCGAAAGTGGCGCGTGACGGCAATGAATTCAGCTGGGGGCCGATCCAGGAAGTCGGCAAACTGTTTGCCGGCATTTTCATCACCATCATCCCGGTGATCGCAATGCTGCGCGCCGGCGAGGCGGGCGCCTTCGCACCGATCGTGCGCGCCGTCACTGACGGCAGCGGGCAACCCGTCAATGCAATGTATTTTTGGGCGTCCGGTATCCTGTCGTCCTTCCTCGATAACGCTCCGACCTATCTGGTATTCTTCAACACAGCCGGCGGCGATTCGGCGGTATTGATGACCAAGCTGGCTGCGACACTGGCCGCAGTTTCCTGCGGTTCGGTTTTCATGGGCGCCAACAGCTATATCGGCAATGCGCCGAACCTGATGGTGAAGGCGATCGCCGAAGAACGCGGCATCAAGATGCCTTCGTTCTTCGGTTACATGGCGTGGTCGTGCGCGGTGCTGATCCCGCTGTTTGTATTGATGACATTTATCTTCTTCCGGTGACATGCAATGAGCAGCAGACCTCGGATTCTGGTGACGCGGGCGGTATTCCCCGACGTCATTGAACGCCTGGAACGCCATTTCGACGTCGAGGCGAATCAGGAAGACCGCATCTTTTCTGCCGATGAACTGGCGCGGAAAATGCACGACAAGGACGGCGTCTTCGCCACGCCGAGCGAACGCATCGACGCGCAGGCGATTACTGCCAGCGCGTCGCTCAAAGCGGTCTGCAATATGGCCGTCGGCTTTAACAACATCGATGTCGACGCCGCCACGCGCGCCGGCATCATGGTGACGAATACGCCGGACGTGCTGAATGAAACCACCGCCGATTTCGCATGGGCGTTATTGCTGGCGACCGCGCGCCGCATGACCGAAGCCGAGCACTGGCTGCGCGCGGGCCAATGGCGGCAATGGCGCTTCGATACCTTGCTCGGCGCCGATGTGCATGGCACGACGCTCGGCATCATCGGCATGGGCCGCATTGGGCAGGCAATTGCGCGGCGCTCGATGGGCTTCGACATGCGCGTGATTTATCACAACCGTTCGCGGCTGCCGCAAGAACTCGAAGCACGCGCCAACAACGCGCAGTATGTGAGCAAGGAAGAACTGTTGCGCAGCGCCGATCATGTGATGCTGGTATTGCCTTATTCGCCGCAGGCCCACCATACGATAGGTGCGGGCGAACTGGCGTTGATGAAACCGACCGCGACGCTGGTGAATATCGCGCGCGGCGGCATCGTCGACGACGCGGCGCTGATCGCCGCCTTGCGCGCCAAGCGGATCGCGGCTGCCGGCCTGGACGTATTCGAAAATGAGCCGGCCTTCGATCCTGCATTCCTGAGCCTGGCGAATGTGGTGCTGACGCCGCACATTGCGAGCGCATCCGAGCCGACACGGCGCGCGATGGCCAACTGCGCCGCCGATAACCTGATTGCTGCGCTGACCGGGAATACGCCTCCGAATATCCTTAATCCCGAAGTCATGACGAGGGAATAAGGTGATGGCCGACATCAGCATCAGGCAAACGCACAAGCTGCCGCACAAGAAGGCGAAGGCCGCGGCGCAGAAAGTGGCGGATCAGATGGCCGAGGAATACGACATGGCGTCGGAATGGGATGGCGATGTGCTGCTGTTCAAGCGCAGCGGCGTGTCGGGCTCGCTCACGCTGTCCGACAAGGAAGCGCATCTCGAAGTCTTTCTCGGATTTTTGTTCAAGGCATTCGCGCCGACCATAGAAGAAAAGGTCGCCGCGAAAATGAAGAAGGTGTTTGCCGTCAAGGCCTGAAGCGGGTTCGAGCGCCGCCGCAGCATCATCCCGAATACAGCGAGAATCCCGGGCGCCCTGGCGGGCGCTTGCTGTTGAAATTCCTTATGTCGTTCGGAATGACGACGAAGGGTTCAACCCTTCAGTTCCGCAATCAGATCGATGTACTGCTGCATCGCATCGTCCGCCGACGTGCCCTTGAGCACATCCCATGCATCGTATTTCGCGCGCCCGACCATGTCGGTGAAGCCGGGACGCTTGCCGTCGACATCGCCGGCGCTTGCTTGCTTGAACAGTGCGTAAATTTTCAGCAGCGTCATGTTGTCCGGGCGTTCGGGCAGATTCTTGGAATCGGCGACCGCCTGATCGAATTTGGCTTGCAGGCTCATGCTTTTCTCCTGGTAGATGAAAATGGAACGCTGTGATAGTGTCGCAGCTATTGCGCGGATGCGTGGCATCAGAGCTGCACAACATAACATAGAAAAATCGGCCACAAAAGAAAAGCTCTAGAGGGGATACTCGATGTTGTCTCACGCCTTGCCGGCACTGCGCCGGGAACGAATGTCCACTGTCGACACCGCCTGGCTGCGCATGGATTCGGAAGGCAACCTGATGATGATCGTCAGCGTCCTGATGTTCGACAAGCCATTGGATCACGAGCGCTTCAGGCATGTCATGCAAACGCGTTTCCTCACCTATAGCCGGTTCCGCAGCCGTGTCGTGCGCGACGTCGCCGGCGGCGCCTGGTGGGACGAGCAGGAAACCGATCTCGATTACCACATCGTCCGCATTCGGCTGAAGGCCGGCAACCAGGGCAACAAGAAGGCGCTGGAACTACTGGTTGGCGAACTGTCGGCCACGCCGCTCGACTTTGACAAACCGCTGTGGCAGATGCATCTGGTCGACAATTGCATCGGCGACGATGGCACGACGCGGCAGGCCGTGATCATTCGCATCCATCACTGCATCGCCGACGGCATTGCGCTGGTCGGCGTGCTGCTGTCGATGTTCGACCGGATGCCGGATGCGCGCGGTGATGACTCGTCGGCGGCGGCGCCGAAGCTGGACGAGGACAATCCGTGGCTGCAGCTGATGCAACCGCTGACCAGGACCACGATCAGCGCGATCAACATGTCGACCGGCCTGTGGACCAAGTACCTGTGGCTGCTGGCCGACTCCAATGAGCTGATGTCGCGCCTGTCGGACATGGGCAACATGGCGGGCCGGTTGACGATGGACGCGATCAAGTTGCTGGCGATGCCGGACGATACGCGCACCCGTCTCAAGGGCAAGCCAACAGGCGCCAAGCATGTCGCCTGGAGCGAGCCGCTGCCGCTGAACGACATCAAGGTGATCGGCAAGGCGCTCGGCGCTTCAGTCAACGATGTGCTGATGGCCAGCGTGGCGGGGGCGATCGGCGCCTATCTGCGTGCGAAGGGGGACGTGGTGCCGGCCGACAGCGATTTGCGCGCAATGGTGCCGGTCAACTTGCGCAAGGCCGGCAAGGAACGGAAGCTGGGCAATGCGTTCGGCCTGGTGCCGCTGGTACTGCCGATCGGCATCGAAGATCCGGTCGCGCGCCTGCACGAGGTGCGGCGCCGCATGGATGAACTGAAGGGCGGTTATCAGGCGCTGGTGGCGATGGCGGTGCTCGGCATGCTGGGCGCGACGCCGAAGCAGATGCAAAACGAGATCCAGAATTATTTTGCGAAGAAAGCCACTGCGGTGATGAGCAACGTGCCCGGTCCGCAGACGCCGCTCTACCTGGCGGGCAGCCAGCTCGACCAGATCATGTTCTGGGTGCCGCAGTCGGGCGATATCGGAGTCGGCGTGTCTATTCTTAGTTATAACGGCGGCGTGCAGTTCGGCTTGGCCATCGACGACGCGATCGCTTCCGATCCGCACGAGATCATTTGCCGCTTCGCGCCGGAGTTCGAAAAGCTGGTGCTGCTGGCCTTGATGTCGGAGTGGTGACAGGTCAGTCGTCGCTGCCGGCAACTGCGCTGCCTACCTTCACCGCGCCTTTGGCAACCGTCGTCGCGGCGCCGACCGCGACCGACCCCGCGGTCACGCCGACGCTGACCGCGGTGCCGGCAACGGACGCGGCCGTGGTCGCGACCGATACCACCGTGCAACCGCTTGCAAGAAACGCAAGCGCCGCACAGGCGGCGCCGAGGAAAAATTTGAAGCACATGAATTGGGCCCGGTTGGCGACCGCGCTGCAATCGCCTGATGAGTGAAAAGTCAATGCTGCCTACGGGGTAGGGCGCGCAGACCGTGTCGCCAGTCGGGCAACATAAATACCAACGTATTCACCCAATCGTCGGCCTCAGGCGTCTTTAATGCACTTGGGAAAGAGTGATTAAACGCCCAAAAGTTCCACTTCGAAAATCAGGGTCGCATTCGGCGGGATTACGCCGCCCGCGCCGCGCGCGCCATAGCCGAGCGACGACGGGATGATCAGCTTACGGATGCCGCCGACCTTCATGCCTTGCACGCCTTCGTCCCAACCCTTGATCACATGACCGGCGCCGAGCGGGAAATCGAAGGGGTCGTTGCGGTCCTTGCTCGAATCGAACTTGCGGCCGGCACTGCCATCCGCGTTTTGTAGCCAGCCGGTGTAATGCACGCTCACGTGCTGGCCGGCTTTCGCTTCGTCGCCGGAACCGACGGTGACATCTTCATACTGCAGGCCGGAGGCGGTCATGGTAGTGGACATGGATTTTCCTTTGTTGTGGTGTTGATAAGCGAAGTGGCGCGATTGTAGCAGTTGGGCAGGGTCGCTTCAGGGGCCGCTCAAGACTGGCGCGTCAAAAAATTCTTGCCGCAGTCTCGTCTTGCGTCAACGCGTTGTCGCGGGGATTCGTTACTGCATTGATGTTGCCGCGCAGTAGGTTACGCCCATACCGCTGTCGCTTAGACAAGAATCGGACGATTTTGCTCACCTCGGCACAATGCCAGCGCGATTTTGTCCGTCGACCGTAGTTCCTGCACGGCAAAATACGGCCGCGCTTCTATTCAAGTGGTATTCATGCTTCGTCCCGCCGCTCTTCTTTTCTCCACTTTGCCGTTGTTGCTCGCGGGCGCCGTGGCGCAGGCCAACGTGGTGGTCGTGCTCAATTCGCGCGACGCCAGCGTCAGCCTACTCGACCAGGTGTCGTACAAGGAGGTCGGAACGATCGCGGTCGGCAAGGAACCGCATCACCTGATGGCTACGCCCGACAACAAGTCGCTGATCATCGGCAGCGCGATGGGTAACGAACTGGTGTTTCTCGATCCGAAAACCGGGCAGATCCAGAACCGCGTGAAGGGCATCGTTGATCCTTATCAAATCGGTTTTTCGCCGGACCAGAAATGGTTTGTCGCCAATGCGCTGCGCATGGACCACGTCGACATCTATGGCTATGACGGCAAGGAGTTCAAGCTGGCCAAGCGCCTGCCTTTGTCGAAGCTGCCCAGCCACATGGCATTCAGCGCCGACAGCAAGACGGTATTCATCACGCAGCAGGGCAGCGACCAGATCAGTGCGATTGACCTGGCGACGCAGACGGTCAAATGGACGATGCCGGTCGGCAAGCTGCCGGCCGGGATTACGATGACGCCGGACGACAAGTATCTGCTGGTCGGCATCATGGGCAGCGATTACGTCGAAGTGATCGACTGGCGTATGCAAAAAACGGTCAAGAAAATCAAGGCCGGCGAGGGCGCACACAATTTCCGCGCAATGGGTGACCGGCGCCACATATTCGTATCCAACCGAGTGTCGAATACGATTAACATCATCGACCAGCAGACACTGGAAAATGTCGGCACCATCAATGTGCCGGGCGGACCGGACTGCATGGAGCTGACCGAAGACGGCAAGTACCTGTGGGCGACGCTGCGCTGGGTGAGGAAAGTGGCGATCATCGACGTGGCATCGAAAAAAGTGGTCAAGACCATCGCCGTCGGCCGCTCGCCGCACGGCGTTTATTTTGCCAACCACGCGCCGCGCATGTGATGAAAAATCTGCTGGCGGCTGCATGCGTGATCGCGGCGGCTGCCGTTCCGGCCAGTGTTGTGATTGCCGCGCCTCCCGGCGGAGTGTGCAAGGGCACGATCTACCTGACCTTCGATACCGGCAGCCAGTCGCAGGCGGAATTCATCGCGCAGACGCTGAAGCGGCACCGGATCAAGGTGACATTCTTCCTTGCCAACGAAAAAACCGTCGCCGGCGATTATTCGCTCGATCCTTCGTGGGCCGCCTACTGGAAAGCGCGCGTCGCCGAAGGACACGCGTTCGGCACCCATACTTTCGACCATGTGTACGTGCTGCGCGACCTGCCGGATGGCCGCCTCGAAATGAAGCCGCAGTTCGGCGCCAATGCGGGCCGGACGCTGGCGTGGACGCCGCAGCAGTATTGCGAAGAACTCAAGCGCGTCGACCGGCGCTTCCGGGAATTGACCGGCACCGCCCTCGATCCGTTCTGGCGGGCGCCGGGCGGGAAACTGACGCCGGGGCTGCGCGCCGCCGGCGAGGCCTGCGGCTATGCGCACGTTGGCTGGACCGGGGCCGGCTTTTCCGGCGACGAATTGCCGAGTGAACGCTGGCCAAATCGGAAACTGCTGAAGCGCGCGTTGAATGGATTGAAGGACGGTGATATCTTCATTGCCCATCTTGGCATCTGGTCGCGCAAGGATCCGTGGGCGCCGGCGGTGCTGGAGCCGCTGATCACAGGGCTGGAGCAGAAGGGTTTTTGCTTTGCGACGCTGCGCGAGCATCCGGCGTACCGCAACAAGATTGAAGCACGGTGAACGACAATATGATCCACGCATTGGTCGAATGGTTTTCCGATATGCACGGCTGGCTGTTCCAGTCGGTGGTGCAACCCTTCCTGTATACCTTTGCGCTCGGCGATATCACCGAGGAAGCCTTCGACGGCACCGAGTGGTTCCTGCTCGGGCTGATTGAATTGACGCTGCTATACCTGATCCTGCGGCCGCTGGAGACCTGGATTCCGGTCAAGAAGGATCTCGATCCGGCGGCGCGCCGCATCGATTTCGTGTACACCTGCGTCCACCGGCTGGGCGCATTCGCGCTCGCGGTGTTCTTCCTGCTCGATCCGCTGTTCGATGCGCTCGCCGGCGAGCTGCATCTGTTTGGCATCAGTCACTTCAATCTGGAAGGCTTGTGGCCCGGCGTCACGGACATTCCGCTGGTGAGTTTCTGCCTGTACCTGACGGTGCTCGATTTCTTCGATTACTGGTATCACCGCGCCAGCCATCATTTCAACTGGTGGTGGGGGCTGCATAGCCTGCATCATAGCCAGCGCGACATGAACCTGTGGTCTGACAACCGTAATCATTTGCTGGACGACCTGATTCGAGACGTCTATATGGCGCTGATCGCGCTGGCGATTGGCGTGGAGCCGGCGCAATATGCGCTGCTGGTGGTGGCCTCGCGCATGCAGCAGAGCCTGCAGCATGCGAATGTGCGCATCCATTTCGGCATGCTCGGCGAGCGCCTGCTGGTGTCGCCGCGCTACCACCGCGCGCATCATGCGATCGGTGCCGGCCATGAATCGCATGGCAAAGGTACGCTCGGTGGGCGCAATTTCGCGGTGCTGTTTCCGGTCTGGGACATCCTGTTCGGGACCGCGCATTTCGGCAAGGAATTCGCGATGACCGGTGTGCGCGACCAGTTGCCGGCGCCGGAAGGTCGGGATAGCGATTATGGACGCGGCTTTTGGACGCAGCAATGGCTGGGTCTGAAGCGCATGTGGAATTTCGCCGGGAAGAGGTTGCCCTGATGCAGAAAGTCGTGATCACGTTCGGCCGCGCGTTATTGTCGCAGCTGCATTTCCGCATGCTGATGTTGACGATCATGCCTTTCGTGCTGTCGGTTGCTCTATGGGGTGTGCTGCTGTGGCTCGGCTTGCAGCCGATGATCGACTGGCTGCATGCGTATTTCGCCGATAACGGCGGCTTTCGCGTCGCGTCGGATGTTCTCGACTGGTTCGGCCTTGCTGGGATCAAGACTGTGCTGGTGCCCTTGATCGCGATGTGGGTGCTGCTGCCGTTGATGATCCTGACCGCACTGGTGTTCGTCGGGACGATGGCGATGCCGATCATCGTGCGCCATGTCGGCAGCCGGCATTACCCCGCGCTCGAACAGCGCCGCGGCGGCAGCCTGTGGGGCAGTTTATGGATCGCGGCATCCTCGTTTCTGGTATTCGCGGTGCTGTGGCTGATCACCTTGCCGCTGTCGATATTTCCGCCGCTGACCTTCGTCGTGCAGCCGGCGCTGTGGGGCTGGCTGACCTATCGCGTGATGGCCTACGATGCGCTGGCTGAGCATGCCGACGCGCAGGAATGCAAGGACATCCTGCGCCGCCACCGCTGGCCTCTGCTGGCCATAGGCGCGATCACCGGCGCGATGGGTGCGGCGCCGACGCTGCTGTGGCTGGGCGGTGCCTTGTCGGTGATTTTCTTTCCGCTGCTGGCCGCGGGCGCGATCTGGCTGTATGTGCTGGTGTTCGTGTTTACTGGTTTGTGGTTCCAGCACTATTGTCTGCAGGTGCTGGCGGAGTATCGCGCGGCGCCGCCATCCTCCGCGCTAAAAGACATCAACTGAACGCGCGGGGATGAATTGCGTCGGCTGAGGCATAATGAGCTTTTGCCCGGCACCTTCCTCCCATGGCTATCGGACTCATCATCATCGGCGACGAAATCCTCTCCGGGAAGCGCACCGACAAACATTTCGCGAAAGTGGTCGAGCTGCTGACCGCGCGCGGCCTGCAATTGTCGTGGGCCGAATACACGGGCGATGATCGCGAACGCATCACCGCCATTCTACGGCGCGGTTTCGCCGGCGATGACATCGTTTTTTCTTGCGGCGGCATCGGTGCCACGCCGGACGACCATACGCGGCAGTGCGCGGCGGCGGCGCTCGGCGTGCCGCTGGAATTGCATCCGGAAGCGAAGGCGAAGATCGAGGAACGTATCGCCGACGTCGCGCGCGAGGCGGGCAAGGAGCCTGACTATAACGCGCCGGACAATGCACATCGCCTGAAGATGGGTGAGTTTCCGCGGGGCGCGGCGATCATCCCGAATCCATTCAACAAGATTCCCGGCTTCTCGATCGCGCACGGCAATGGCGGTGCGCATTATTTCGTACCGGGCTTTCCGGTGATGGCATGGCCGATGATCGAGTGGGTGCTCGATACCTATTATGCGCACCTGTTCCGGCAGGTATCGCGGCTGGAGCGGGCGGTGCTGGTGTTCGAGATGGCGGAGTCGACGCTGACGCCGCTGATGGAAGCGATCGAGGCGGAATTCCCGCTGATCAAGGTGTTCAGCCTGCCGAGTGTCGGCGATGCGACGATGCGCCGCCATATCGAGCTTGGCGTCAAGGGCGAGCCTTCCCAGGTAGAGGCGGCGTTCGAAAGGATGCTGGTCGGGTTGAACCAGCTCAACGCGGAATACCGGCCGGCTTAGTTATCACAAACCGGCGCTGCGCCGCTTCTGTCTCCTCGCGGAAAGCTGATCTTCATTCACACCTTTTCGTCGAGACCACTGCGGCCTTGCCGCCGATGATTACTGATGTGCAGGGAAGGTCACCACATGGTCGGCGCCGAGCCGGATGCCGATGCGCTCGCCGATCGCATGGTCGTGATGCGAGGGCACCAGCGCAAGCAGCTTCTGCCCGCTTGGCAGGCGCAGCGTATACAGGAATTCGGCACCGCGAAACGCCTTGCGTACCACTTCCGCCTGCAGCGGGCTGGCGTCGTCATGGATCACGTCGTCGGCGCGCAGCAGCACGTCGACTTGGTCGGTATCCTTGCCATCGGTGGCGCAGACGTCGACGCCCTGCCACAGTGGCAGGCTGCCGAGTTCGATATTGACCTGCTGGCTGGACAGGTCGATGACGCCCGGCGTGAACACGCCCTGGCCGATGAAGTCGGCAACGAAGCGGTTGCCCGGCTTGTGATAGAGGTTGTAGGCAGTGTCCCACTGAACGATCGCACCGTCCTGCATTACGCCGATATGGTCGGCGATCGCAAACGCCTCATGCTGGTCGTGCGTGACCAGCACCGCGGTGGTGCCGAGCTCCTTCAGGATGTCGCGTACTTCGAGCGCCAGCCGCTCGCGCAGGTCGACGTCTAGATTGGAAAACGGTTCGTCCAGCAGTAGCAGATCGGGTTGCGGCGCCAGCGCGCGCGCCAGTGCTACGCGTTGCTGCTGGCCGCCGGACAACTCGTGCGGATACTGGCGCGCATGCGAACCGAGGCCGACCAGCAACAGCAGGCGGTCGATGCGCGCCTTGCGTTCGGCCATGCGCAGCTTGCGCAAGCCGAAGCCGATGTTGTCCCACACCGACAGATGCGGAAACAGCGCGTAGTCCTGAAACACCACGCCGACCTGGCGCGTTTCCGGCGCCGCAGTGTGGCGAGCATTGCTCAGTTCCCGGCCGCCGAGCGCAATGTGCCCATCCAGCAGCGACTCGAAGCCGGCGATCGCTCGCAGCACGGTGGTCTTGCCGCAGCCGGACGGTCCTAGCAGGCAGCCGATCTCGCCGCGTGCCAATGCAAACGATAAGCCGTGCACGATTTCCTGAATGTGCCGGCCGGCCGGATAGCCGACTCGGATCGAATCTACTTTCAGGTGGTTTTGCGCGGGAAGAGGGGCGTTCATGATAATTGCATGGGTGTAATTCCATATTGATTATAATTCTCATTTACAGAGACCGTACACTTTTTAATGGAATTCATGCGACATCCCGCCCCGTGCCTGCGCACGGCCTGCCTTGGCAGCAGCCACCCCTTGCTTCTCGCGTCGTTAACCGTGGCCATCCTGGTCGGAATCCCTATTGTCGGCGTCATGTCCAACCTGTTCGGCGGCGCGGATGCCGCGACCTTTGCCCATCTATGGGCTACCGTGTTGCCGGAATACCTGCTTAACAGCTTGTACATCGCTGTCATCGTTGCGGTACTGGCGGGCATCGGCGGTGTTGGTTGCGCGTGGCTGGTCGCCGTGTTCGACTTTCCGGGCAAGCGCCTATTCGAATGGGCGCTGGTGCTGCCGCTGGCAATGCCGGCCTATGTGGTCGCCTACGCGTACACCGATTTCCTGCAGTTTTCCGGTCCGGTGCAAAGCGCGCTGCGCGAGACGTTCGGCTGGCAGGCGCACGATTACTGGTTCCCGCAGATCCGCTCGGTCGGTGGCGCCGGCATCCTGTTTGCGATGGTGTTGTATCCGTATGTCTACCTGCTGGCGCGCACCGCTTTCCTGGAGCGCAGCCCGCGCATGTGGGATGCTGCGCGCACGCTGGGCATGGGGCCGTGGAATGCCTTTTTCAAGGTGAGCCTGCCGCTGGCACGGCCGGCCGCGGCAGCCGGCATTGCATTGGCGCTGATGGAAACGCTGGCCGACTACGGCGCGGTTGCCTACTTCGGCGTGCCGACGCTGACCACCGGCATTTATAAATCCTGGTACGCGTTTTCGGATCGCACTGCCGCCGCGCAGATCGCCGCCGTGCTGCTGCTTGCGGTCACCGTGCTGATGCTGCTCGAGCAAAAGAGCCGCGGCCGTGCGCGCTACTACGCGGTCGGCAGCCGTAGCAAGATGCAGGAAGCGATGAAGCTGCGCGGCATGCACGCGTTGGCGTCGACCGGCTTTTGCGCGGTGCCGGTAATGCTGGGTTTCGCGATTCCGCTGGCGATCCTGCTGCGCCTGATGGCGCGCGAAGAAACGATGGAGCTTGGCGCGCGCTATGGCGGCTGGTTGAAGAACACCATTTTGCTGGCGAGCGTGACCGCGCTGATCGCGATCCTTATCTGCATCCTGCTGGCCTATGCCGCGCGCGTGACCAGAAGCCGTCTGCAGGCCGCCTGCAACCGCATCGTCAGCATGGGCTACGCGGTGCCCGGAGCGGTCATCGCGGTCGGTATCCTGATTCCCCTGTCGCGCCTGGATGCTTGGGGCGCGGAACACGGCTTGCGCTTTGCATTGACCGGGAGCGTGCTGGCGCTAATCTATGCGTACCTGGTGCGTTTTCTGGCGGTGTCGTATCAGAGCGTGCAGGCCGGCTTGGTGAAGATCACGCCGAGCATGGATGCCAGCGCCCGCATTCTCGGTCACGGGCTGGGCGCGATGCTGTTGCGTGTGCATGCGCCGCTGCTGTGGCGCAGCGTGCTGACGGCCGGCTTGCTGGTGTTTGTCGACGTGGTGAAGGAGCTGCCGGCGACGCTGACGGTACGGCCGTTCAATTTCGATACGCTGGCGGTGATCACGCACCAGCTCGCCGCCGACGAGCGGCTGGGGGAGGCCGCGCTGCCGGCGTTCACTATCGTGATGATTGCTTTCATCCCGGTGGTTGTCCTGGCGCGGGCAATCGCGAAGGGAAGCCGATAAGGCAAAAAAACGCCTCGGGAATTCCGAGGCATAAGAATCGGTACCGGTTGAGGAGGAGACGTTGGTACCGAGGAGATCGCTGCTACAGACTGTTCGGGACCGGCGCGAGCCCGCAGGCCGCGCCGGTCCAGCGACATTACTTCTTGGCGGCGCGGGCAGTTGCCTTGGCGGCCGGTTGGGCAAACTGGGTGACCGCCGTATTCAGATTGGCTTCCAGCGCTTCGACCGCCTGCTTGGTGGTCTTGGTCAGTTGCTCGTAGCCGGCGTTGGCGTTGCCGATCGCCGATTTCACCAGCGCGATCGCGTTTTCGGAGCCGGCCGGCGCGTTCTTGGTCACTTCTTCGACCAGTTCGAGCACTTTGCGGCTGGCTTCGGCAATCTGCGCTTCGGCGACCTTGCTGAATTCGGTTTGCACGCCGGAAGCGATGCTGGCCAGGTGACGGCTGTAAGCCAGCGCCTTTTCAGCGTTCGGCTGTGCCTGCGCAGCGGCCAGCGACAGCCACTCTTGCGCGTCCTTGACGGACAAAAACTGCTTCACTGCAGCATTGGATTCTTCCAGAGAAGCCTTTGCCACGTTCAGGTTCAGGTCGACAACTTTCTCCACGCTTTCGAAAGTCTTGTTGGTCAGCGCGGTGATCAGCGCCAGCTGGGCTTCCAGGCTGACTTTCGAAGCGGCGGAAAATTGCTCGGGAATTACAAACATGTTGTTCTCCTAGAGAGAAGGGTGACAGGTCAGGAATTTGGCGACGCGCACTTCGATAACTTATTTTGTGCATCGCAACAATCTCTATTTTAAGGAGAAATTTGGTCCTGTCAACAACTTTTGTTGCGAAGCACAAAAAAGATGCATTTAAATTAATAATTCTCGATAAAACAACTTTTTTGGGTGCGCGGCAGCGCCGGAATACCGGCGTTCCGTGCATGCTACACTTGCCTTTTACCTTTACGTAAACGTCAATCCTTGAAAGCGTTTTACAGCGATCATTTCGTGCTTCCGCTGCCGGAGAGCCATCGTTTTCCGATGCGAAAGTACCGGCTGCTGCGGGAGGGCGTGCTCGCCGCCGTGCCGCAGGTCGAATTTCACGAGGCGCCGTTCACCTCCGACGGCGTCTTGGCGCTGGCGCATCATCCGTCTTATATACGCCGCGTCTGCAGCGGCGAATTGACCGCCGCCGAGCAGAAGGCGATCGGTTTTCCGTGGACGGAGCAAATGGTCGAGCGTTCGCGCCGCTCCGCGGGCGCGACGATCTCCGCCTGCCGGGCGGCGCTGGAAGAGGGCGCGGCGGCCAATCTCGCGGGCGGCACGCATCACGCCCACGCGGACCGCGGCGAGGGGTTCTGCGTATTCAACGATGCGGCGATTGCCGCGCGCCTGATGCAGGCCGAGCGCCGCGTGCAGCAGGTCGCCATCGTCGATCTTGATGTCCATCAGGGCAATGGGACCGCATCGATTCTGGCGAACGACGACTCGGTGTTCACCTTGTCGCTGCACGCGGAAAACAATTTCCCCTTCAGCAAGGCATGCAGCGACCTTGATGTCGCGCTGGCGGACGGCACGACGGATCCCGGCTACCTCGACGCGCTGCGCATTGCGCTAGCCGAGATGTTTCGGCGCTTCTCGCCGCAACTGATCATCTACCTGGCCGGCGCCGATCCGCACGAAGGCGACCGTCTCGGCAGGCTGAAGCTGAGCTTGGCCGGGCTCGCCGCGCGCGACCGCATGGTGTTCGACCACGCGCGCGAACGCGACATCCCGGTTGCCGTCGCGATGGCGGGCGGCTACGGCAAAAACATCCAAGACACGGTAACGGTGCATGTGCAGACTATCGCGATCGCTTCCCGCTATGCCATTCGCGAAAAGGCCGGTGCATGAATTCCGCTACCTCTCCCCATTCGGCTGCTGCCGGCGTGCCGCAAAGCCCGTGGATTCCGGCGATGCCGTTCCTGTTCGTCGTGATCTGGAGCACCGGCTTCATCGTCGCCAAGTTCGGCCTGCCGTTCGCCGAGCCGTTGACCTTTCTGCTGATGCGTTTCGCCGGCGTGCTGATCGTGCTGCTGCCGGTCGTGCTGGTGATGAAGGCGCCGTGGCCGCTGGGCCGCGTTCGCCATATTGCGTTGGCCGGGGTGCTGGTGCAGGCGGGCTATTTGGGCGGTGTTTGGTGCTCGATCAAGCTCGGCATGCCGGCCGGCCTGTCGGCACTGATCGTCGGCATGCAGCCGATCCTGACAGCATTCGCCGCGCCGCTGATCGGCGAGTCGGTGCGCGGGCGGCAGTGGATCGGCCTGCTGTTCGGACTGTGCGGCGTCGGCCTGGTGGTTGCCAACAAGATCTCGCTGATCGGCTTATCATGGCAAAGCATTGCGCTATGCGTGTTTGCGCTGCTGTCGATCACGATAGGCACGCTTTACCAGAAGCGCTACTGCGCCAGCTTCGACTTGCGTACCGGCACCGTGATCCAGTTCGCGGCATCGATCGTGGTGGTGCTGCCGTTTGCGATCGTGCTTGAACACCTGAATCCCGCGCTGGAAACCGTGCAGTGGACACCGCGCTTCATCGGCGCCTTGCTGTGGGCGATTTTCGCGCTGTCGATCGGCGCGATCTTTCTGCTGTTCGCATTGATCCGGAAAAGTGCGGCGACGCAGGTGACCAGTCTGTTGTATCTCACCCCGCCGACCACCGCGGTCATGGCGTGGATCATGTTTGGAGAGGCGTTCAGCATCGTTGGCATGATGGGCATGCTGCTGGCCGTCGTTGGCGTGGCTCTCGTTGTAAAAAGGTGATTAATGCGAGCAGAAGCGAAAAAACGGAGTGACTTCAAGCACTTCCATACGATCACGACGCGCTGGATGGACAACGACGCGTACGGGCATGTAAACAATGTCGTCTATTACAGCTGGTTCGACACGGTGGTCAACCAGTTCTTGATCGCCAACGACGCGCTGGATATCGAGCGCAGTCCGGTAATCGGCCTGGTCATCGAAACGCAGTGCAATTATTTCGCATCGGTCGCATTCCCGGAGAGCGTGACGGCCGGCTTGTGCGTGACCAGGCTCGGCAATTCAAGTGTGCGTTATGAGGTCGGCATTTTCCGTGAAGACGACGACAGCGCATCGGCGCAAGGCCATTTCGTCCACGTCTATGTCGACCGCGAAACCCGCAAGCCGAGCGCGATCCCGGAACCGATACGTATTCTCTTGAACACCATTGAAGTCAAACAGCCATGATCGAAACCACTGAACAGAAAATCGTCGACGCCGCGATCACCTCGCGCCGTTCCATCCGTGCCTTCCTGCAGACGCCGGTCGAGCGTGAAGATGTTGAAGCCATTCTTGGAGTCGCGGCACGCGCGCCGTCCGGCACCAACACGCAGCCGTGGAAGGTCTACGTGCTGACCGGCGCCGTCAAGGAAAAACTGTCCGACGACATTCTGCACGCGCACAATGATCCGGCGGTCGGCAAGCAGCATGCGGAAGAATATGCATACTACCCGCGCGAATGGGTCGCGCCCTACATCGACCGCCGTCGCAAGGTCGGCTGGGACTTGTATTCGTTGCTCGGGCTGACCCGTGAAAACAAGGCGGGCATGCATGCGCAGCATGGGCGCAATTACCGTTTCTTCGATGCGCCGGTCGGCATGATCTTTACCATCGACCGCGTCATGGAGCAGGGTTCGTGGCTCGATTACGGCATGTTCCTGCAGAACATCATGGTGGCCGCGCGCGGCCGGGGGCTGGATACCTGCCCGCAGGCGGCATTCACCCAATTCCACAAGATCATCGCCGCGGCGCTGCAGCTGGCGCCGAACGAGATGGTGGTCTGCGGCATGTCGCTCGGTTATGCCGATCCCGACAAGATCGAGAATTCACTGGTGACGGAGCGCGATCCGGTTTCGTCCTTCACCACGTTTGTCGATTGATCTTCCGCTCTGTCGCACAAGTTAATAATGTAGTTTTCGGCATTTAATAAATACGGCGGTCGCGCGCGTTAGAATCGGCCGACGACAATCTGGGGGGTATCATGAGCGCGCATCGTATCGCGGTTATCGCCGGCGACGGCATTGGCAAGGAAGTGGTGCCGGAAGGCTTGCGCGTACTGGACGCCGCCGCGCGCAAGTTCGGCATCGATTTCGAGTGGGACCATTTCGATTTTGCGTCGTGCGACTACTATGCGCGGCACGGCCAGATGATGCCGGACGACTGGAAAGACCGGATCGGCGCGCATGATGCGATTTTCTTCGGCGCGGTCGGCTGGCCGGATACCGTGCCCGACCATATCTCGCTGTGGGGATCGCTGCTCAAGTTCCGTCGCGAATTCGATCAGTATGTCAATCTGCGGCCATGCCGATTGATGCCGGGCATTCCGTCGCCGCTCGCCAATCGCAAACCCGGCGATATCGATTTCTACGTCGTGCGCGAAAACACCGAAGGCGAATACTCGTCGGTCGGCGGCAAGATGTACGAGGGTACCGAGCGCGAGATCGTGTTCCAGGAAAGCGTGTTCTCGCGCAAGGGCGTCGACCGCATCTTGAAGTTTGCGTTCGAGCTGGCGCAGCGCCGGCCGAAAAAGCATCTGACTTCCGCCACCAAATCGAATGGCATTTCGATCACGATGCCGTACTGGGACGAACGGGTCGAGGAAATGGCGAAAACCTATCCCGAGGTGCGCTGGGACAAGTATCACATCGACATCCTGACCGCGCATTTCGTGCGCAATCCCGACCGCTTCGACGTGGTGGTCGCCTCCAATCTGTTCGGCGACATCCTGTCTGATCTCGGGCCGGCCTGCACCGGCACCATCGCGATCGCGCCCTCGGCCAACATCAATCCGGAGCGGCTGTTTCCGTCACTGTTCGAGCCGGTGCATGGTTCGGCGCCTGACATCGCCGGCAAGGGCATCGCCAATCCGATCGGACAGATCTGGTGCGGCGCGATGATGCTTGAACATCTCGGCCATGCGCAAGCCGGTGCGGCCGTTCTGCAGGCCATCGAAAAGGTGCTCGATGCCGGTCCGCAACATGCGCCGTTCACGTCCGACATGGGCGGAACGGCCGGTACCAGCGATCTTGGCCGCGCGATTGCCGAAGCGCTGTGACGAAGCCGGAAACTGTCCGGTTGGCAATCTCCGCTGAGCTTTCGCAAAGGCAGCTTTGCGAATTCGCAATTTTTGGTGAGAAAGTCGTTTAATTGCCTGTGCTAACTCCCTAATTTGCTTGTCGATTTTCACTATTTTGCTAAACTGCAAGATATAATGTCGACTTGCAAGAATTAGGGGGGAGTGCAGATGCTGAGGTCCGCGCTGGGTATCGCCATTTCGTTATTCGCATTTGTCGTCGCCGCTCCCGCAGTCCAGGCTTCGACCGCCAAGCCATCCATAAAAAAACAATCCGTTGCCAAATACAAAGCCAAGAGTGTGCGCCGCGTCAGCCGCGTCACAATGAAGGCATCGGTATCGGCAAAAGCGGCGCATGGCAGGCACAAGTCCGCTTACCAGCGCGTCAGCTATACGCCGGTCGCGCCGCCGGTGTTAACCGTCGGCGACATGGCGGGCCTGAACATGACACGCGACCCGCTGGCCCTGAAGTCGAACGCGGCGATGGTCATCGACCAGACCACTTCCCAAGTGTTGTTTGAAAAGAACGCCGGCGTCGCGCTGCCGATCGCTTCGCTGACAAAATTGATGACCGCGCTGATCGTGGTCGAAACCCATCAGAGCATGGACGAGGTGCTGGAGGTGACGTCCGACGATATCGATCGTGAAAAGAACAGCAGCTCGCGCCTGCGCGTCGGTGCGCAGATGACGCGCGCCAACATGTTGCATATCGCATTGATGAGTTCGGAAAATCGCGCGGCGTCGGCGCTCGGACGCAATTATCCGGGCGGTTTGCCGGCCTTCGTCGCCGCAATGAACGCGAAAGCCAAGGCGCTCGGCATGAACGACACGCATTATGTGGATTCGACGGGACTATCCAGCCATAACGTGGCCAGCGCCCGCGACCTCGCGAAGCTCGTGGTCGCTGCGCATCAGTACTCGGTCATCCGCGAATATTCGACCGACGGACGCTATGCGGTCGATACCGGCGGGCGTGGCCATCAGTTGCAGTACATGAATTCCAATCGCCTCGTGATGAATCCGGATTGGGAAATCGGCTTGCAAAAGACCGGCTATATTTCCGAAGCCGGCCGCTGCCTGGTAATGCAGACTCGCATTGAAGGCCGTCCCGTGGTGATGGTGTTCCTCGACTCGAAAGGCAAGGATTCGCGCCTCGCCGACGCCGGCCGCATTCGAAAGTGGCTCGAAACCAGCCGGCCGGAAATCACCCGGCCGCAAGTATTGACGCAGGCGATTGCACGGCAGGGCTGACAAGCCGGCGCCAGGGTATTAACGTGCTGCAAAAGCGTGTTTCCGGCTGAGCTATGATACGCAGCCGTTTTTATTTTTTCTATGTTACATTGGGCGTTCTGCTGATTCCGGGCATGTTTCCCGCGACTATGTCGAGTGATCGCTGACGAAAGGCAATCGGCAAGTTCGGGCGAGAAGTATTTTTAACAGTCAATGGCTGGCGGTCTCGAGGACCATTGCAACGCTGTGGGATACCGGGTTGCGAATCAGTAGTCCAAGACCGTTTTTCTTTTAAATGCGTCTTTTATCGCCCGTGTTTACGCCCAAGGTCCTTCTTGTCAACGACGATGCCGCCAGCCTACTCGCGCTGGCCAGCCTGCTTACGGATACGGACGGTTATGAAGTGATCACTGCCCGCTCCGGCGAGGAAGCGCTGCGCCAGGTGTTGACGCGTGATTTCGCGGTCATCCTGCTGGATGTCAGCATGCCGGGCATGGACGGTTTCGAGACTGCCGAGGCAATCCACTCGCATCCGCGTTCGGCCTCGGTGCCGATCATTTTCGTGACGGCGCATTACGCGGATGAAATGAACCGGCTCAAGGCGTATCAGCGCGGCGCGGTCGATTATCTGTTCACCCCGATCATTCCGCAGATTCTGCAGACCAAGGTCGCGGTGTTCGTCGAACTGGCGAAGAAAAACCTGCAATTGCAACAGCAGAAGCGCGACCTCGAACAACTCAATCAGGATCTGCAGGAACAGCGCAGGCAGGATCTCGAGCACATCAACGAGCGCAAGCAGGCCGAAGAGGCGCTGCGGCAGTCGCAGGAGGAGTTACGCCAGCTTGCCAGCTACCAGGAACGCATCAAGGAAGACGAGCGCAAACGCATTGCGCGCGAGATCCATGACGAGCTCGGCCAGAATCTGCTCGCGCTGCGCATCGATATCGCGATGCTGCATGCGCGCACCGGCGCCACGCATCCGAAACTCAATGGCAAAGTGCACGCGGTGCTTGATCATATCGACAGTACGATGAAGGCGATGCGCGCCATCATCAACAACCTGCGCCCCACCGTGCTCGACCTCGGATTGAATGCCGCTATTGAATGGCAGGTAAAGGAATTCCAGCGCCGTACCGGCATTACCTGCGAGCTGCTGATGCCGGAAGCCGAACTGGTGATGGACGACAACCGCGCGACCGCGCTGTTCCGTATCCTGCAGGAGTCGCTCAACAATGTGTTCCGGCATGCGCGGGCGAGCAGGACGAAAATCGAACTGTATCTGACCGGCGAGCGTTTGTTCATGAAGGTCGCGGACAATGGCGTCGGCATCTTCCCCGATTGCCGCCGCAAGGCCAACTCTTTCGGGCTGGTCGGTATCAAGGAACGCATCAGCACCCTGGGCGGCGAGCTGAGGATCGACACCGCGCAGGATGCCGGTACCGCGCTGACCGTCTCGATACCGCTCGATGCCGCCCATGCGATGTCCGGCGCCATCAATGGCATACCCGTGCCGATCGACCGTAGAGTGCCGGATTCGCCGCGAAAGATCGCGCCGGCGAAGCGCGCGATTGCCTCGTCGAAGCGCAAAAAAGAGCCACAGGACGATAAGCTGGACGAGTTGAGCTGACGCAGCAGGAATGCTTTTTCCCGTCCGGTTTGATAATTCTCAATAGTCCGTTCTATAGCGACTGCCACGCCGCGCTTGCGTATTGCCCGAAGTTGTGCTTTGGAACAAAATACCTTGCCTTTCTTGATAGAAATAAGCTGATTTAGGCTGCAAGAGTAACGCCTTCGTGCGCATTCCTCGTGCGCGCACGCTTCTAGTCCGGTTGCCGTTAAATGTGCTTAAACCGGCGTTCCTTTACCCCGATGATGACCGTACCGGATTACGGATGGAGACTTTAATGGATGTCAGAGCCGAGCTGAAAGACGAGTTGGATGCCAAGTTATTGCTCGGCGTATTGACCGCGCTAAAGAAAGGCGACTTCAGCGCGCGCATGCCGTCGGACTGGAGCGGGTTGCCGGGGAAGATTGCGGACACGCTCAACGAGATCATGGAAGCCAACGAGCAGTTGACGAAGGAGATCAC
>UEXY01000107.1_pt1 | contig 37254 bp, 33 predicted proteins | sample 4301061 | NCBI WGS metagenome assembly UEXY01 (sample SAMEA4773184, study PRJEB27434) | metagenome | biome: 2259; feature: agricultural soil; material: soil | place: USA | collected 2014-09 | depth 0.25 m | reverse complement strand
CCCTCGACGCCGGAACGACATTGATCACACCGGCGGGAATGCCCGCCTCATGCGCCAGCCGCGCGATCGCCAAGGCGGTCAACGGCGTGTCTTCCGCCGGTTTGGCGACCACGGTACAGCCGGCCGCCAGCGCCGGCGCGATCTTGCGGGACAACATCGCCAGCGGAAAATTCCATGGCGTGATCAGCGCGACGACGCCGACCGGCTCTTTCACCACGATCAGCTTGCGGCCGCGCGCCGGCGCCGGGATCACATCGCCGTAAGCGCGTTTCGCCTCTTCGGCGAACCACTCCACGTACGCCGCGCCATATGCGGTTTCGCCCCGGCTCTCGGTCAGCGGCTTTCCTTGTTCCAGCGATATCAGGCGCGCCAGATCCTCCTGGTGCGTGGTCAGCAGCTCGAACCAGCGCTTCAGCAGCTGCGCGCGCTCCTTGGCCGGCCGCGCGCGCCACGGGCCGAAAGCCGCGGCGGCGGCATCGACCGCAGCAACGGCTTCGGCGGCGCCGCAATCGGGCAAGCGCGCGAGCTGCGATCCGTCGGCCGGATTGGCGACGTCGAAAGCGGCCGCGCCGGTAACGGGAAGCCATTGACCATCGATCAACGCGGCGTGGCTGATGAGATCAGGTCGATTCAATTGCATGGTTTTCTTTTCAGGTTGTCCGGCGATAGCGCTCTCGCGGTGTCATGGTTTCTTGAACCTGGCATGCACGTTGTTGTGCTTCCACGATCCCGCCTCGTTGAATTCCACCAACTCCATCGATAAGGCGAGATAGCGTCGCGCATACAGCTCGGCAAAATGCTGCTTGATCACCTCGAACAACGCATCGCAGGCTTTCTTCTTGACCGCCTCGCTGCGGCCGGCGCCGATCTTCAGCGTCACGTGTGCGAATGCGTAGTCGGCGGCGCCGTCGGCCATGCAATAGTCGTGCAGTTCGATTGCGCGCGAACGGATGCCGCCGATCGGGAACACGCCGTCCTGCTCGATCAGTACCCGGTTGATTTTCGGCAGCAGGCCGGGAATGTCCCCTTCCGCCCTGAGGTTGTCGGTATATTCGACGATGCAATGCGGCATACGATGTTCTCCTTAAGCGACTGGAAAAATGCAGTTGATCTGGCCGGTGCCCGAGCTCTCGAAATACGGCGTGACGATCTCGACCGGCCGGTCGTAGCGGTCCCAGCCCAGCAGCCCCAGCAGCATCGCGGTGTCGTGCATGCCGCCTTCGCCGTGGCAGGTTTCGTTGTATTCGGGCAGCATCGCGCAGAAAGTCTTGAAGTCGCCCCGCTGCCACAACTCGACTACCCGCAGATCCACCTGCTTGTAGAATTCGCGGCTGATGCTGTGCATCGACTCTTCCGGGCTGTTGTTGTCGTTGAAGCGATGCGACAGCGAGCCGCTGGCCAGCACCGCCACCGTGGCGTCGCTTTTTTCAATCGCTTCGCGCAGCGCGGCGCCGAAGCGGCGGCTTTCTTCGAGCTGATGCCACATGCACCAGGCGGCGATCGACACCACCTTGAAACGCTGGTCGCCGTTCATGTAGCGCATCGGCACCAACGTGCCGTATTCCAGTTTCAGGCTGTCCACTTCGTGCGCGCGGGTGAACACGCCGCGCTCGGTGGCAGTCTCCGCGATCAATCGCCCCAGCGCCGGATTGCCCGGATACGCGTACGTCATGTCCTTGATGAAGTGCGGCAGTTCGTTACTGGTGTAGGTGCCACTGAACTGCGCGTTGCAGTTCACGTGGTAACCGGCATTCACCAGCCAGTGCACGTCGCCGACCACGACGGTGTCCACGCCCAGATCGCGGCAGCGTTGGCCGATGATGCGGTGTCCCTCGATCGCCGCTTCGCGGCAGCCGTGATGCTTGCCCGGCAATTCCGATAGATACATGGACGGCACATGCGTGATTTTTGCGGCCAGTGCGAGTTTTCCCATGAGGGGTCTCCTGTGCAGGTTCGGAAGCCGGCGTTTATACGCCCCACTTCGGGATCGGATGGCTACCGAGCGACACGCAGACATTCTTGACCTCGCAGAACGTCTCGAAGCTGGCGTCGCCGCCTTCGCGCCCGATGCCGGATTCCTTGATGCCGCCGAACGGCTGGCGCAGGTCGCGCACGTTCTGGCTGTTGACGAACACCATGCCCGCCTCGATGCCAGCCGCCAGCCGGTGCGCCTTGCCGATATCCTGGGTCCAGATGTACGAGGCCAGCCCGTACTTGACGTCGTTGGCCATGCGCAGGCCGTCCGCTTCATCCTTGAACGGGATAATGCACGCGACCGGCCCGAAGATTTCCTCCTGCGCGATGCGCATGTGGTTTTCGACGTAGGCGAGCACGGTCGGGCGCAGGAAATTGCCATTCCTGACGCGCTCCGGCAGATTGTCTGGACGGCTGCCGCCGGCCAATACCTTCGCGCCTTCGCGCTGGCCGAGATCGATATAGCCGCTCACCTTTTGCCAGTGCTGCGGCGAAATCAGCGCGCCGACCTGGGTGTGCTCATCGCGCGGATCGCCGACCTGCAGACGGGCGGCGCGTGCCGCGAATTCGGCGACGAATTTATCGTAAATGCTTTCCTGCACGAAGATGCGCGACCCGGCGGTGCAGCGTTGGCCGTTCAGCGAGAAGATCGTGAACAAGGCCGCATCCAGCGCGCGCTCCTGGTCGGCGTCCTCGAAAATCAGCACCGGCGATTTGCCGCCCAGCTCCAACGACATTTTTTTCATGCCGCCGCGCTCGACGATTTTCTTCCCGGTGACGGTGCCGCCGGTAAAGGAAATCGTACGCACGTCCGGGTGGCGGACCAACGCGTCGCCGGCGGTCTGGCCGTAGCCATGCACGATGTTGAGCACGCCAGCCGGCACACCGGCGTCCAGCGCCAGTTGCCCGAGTCGGTCGGCGGTGAGCGGCGACAGTTCCGACATTTTCAAGACTGCGGTATTGCCCAGCGCCAGGCACGGGGCGACTTTCCAGGTGCCGGTCATGAACGGCACATTCCACGGCGAGATCAGGCCGCACACGCCGACCGGTTGGATCAGCGTGTAATTGAGCATGCTGCGATCGACCGGATAGCATTTGCCGTCCATGCGCGTGGCCACTTCGGAGAAAAAATAGAAGTTTTCGGCGGCGCGCGGAATCAGCCCATGCGAAGTCTGTTGGATCGGCAGACCGGTGTCCTCGGTTTCCAGCGCGGCGATTTCCGGCACGTTTTTTTCGATCAGCTCGCCCAGTCTGCGCATGATCCGCGCGCGCTCCTTCGCCGGCTTGCCGGCCCATTTCGGAAATGCGTCCTTCGCCGCCGCGACCGCCGCGGCGATTTCCGTTTCGCCGCCGGCGGCCACCACGTCGAGCACTTCCTGGGTGGCGGGGCTGAGAGTTTCGAAGGTGTCGCGGCTGTCGACGGATTTGCCGTTGATTAAATGATTGATCATGCTGTTCTCACGCGTTGATGTTGAATGTGTCGTCGCCGGCGATGGTGTTGACCAGGCGTCCGACACCGTCGATTTCGGTGACGATCTCGTCGCCCGGCCTGGTGTCGGCCAGCCCGTCGGGCGTGCCGGTCAGGATCATGTCGCCGGGCGACAGCGTCATGAAGCTGCTGAAGTATTCGATCAGGAACGGGATGTCGAAAATCATGTCGCGCGTGTTGCCCTGCTGCGTCGGCTTACCGTTGACAGTGGTGCGCAAGCTCAGGTTCATCGGGTCGGGCACGTCGCTCGCATCGACTAGCCACGGACCGATCGGCGTGCAGGTGTCGCGATTCTTCACGCGCAGGTTGGGACGGTAATAATTTTCGAGATAGTCGCGAATCGCGTAATCGTTGGCGACCGTGTAACCGGCCACGTAGGAGTACGCATCGCCACGCTTGACGTTGCGCGCGGCCTTGCCGATCACCACCACCAGTTCGCACTCGTAGTGCATGTAAGCGGCATCGCGCGGACGCCGGGTCTGGCCGCGGTGGCCGACCAAGGTGTTCGGCCCTTTCAGGAATACCAGCGGCTCTTCCGGCGCCTTGAACGCCAGCTCCTTTGCGTGATCGGCGTAATTCAGGCCGAGTGCGAAAATGGTGCCGGGAACCACCGGCGGCAGCCACACCACTTCATGCTCGGCGACGATGCGGCCGTCGAGCAAGCGCAGCATGCCGTTCTCTTCGACCGCCGAATGAATTGCGCCTCCGTAGGCGACACGTGCGTGCTTCATGGGTTGCCCTCGTGTATGCCGGATTCGGCGGTGATCGGGTTCTGCAGTCGGCCGACGCCGGCGATGTCGATCACGACACGGTCGCCCGCCTTGGCGAAAGGCGGATTTTCCGGCGTGCCGACCAACAGGATATCGCCGGGCGAGAGCGTCATGAATTCGGTCACGTCGGCCAGCAATTGCGGCACCGGGCGAATCAGGTTGGCGGTGCTGTTGGTCTGTTCGAGTCTGCCGTTCACGTATACCTGGATCGTCAATGCGCCGGGATCAGGCACCGCATCGCGCGCGACCATGGTTCCGATCGGGCAGAAGCCGTCCAGGCATTTGTATTTCACCGCGGGACGGAAATAGCTGTGATGCGGCACGCTGACATCATTGACCGTCACGTAGCCGGCCACATGGTCCAACGCGTCGGCCACGGATACGCGGCAGGCGGTCTTCCCGATCACAATGCCGAGCGCCGCGCCGACTTCGATCTGGCCGACATGGTCCGGCAAGTGGATCGGCGCACCGTCGATACTGTGAGTGTTGGCGGTCTTGATGAACAGGATCGGCGCCTGGGGCGGTGCTTTGTAGGGCGGCTGGTTGAGCTGGTCGGCCAGCGCCGCCAGCGTACCCTGGTAGTTGAGCAGCGCGCCGTAGACGGTGCCGCGGCACGGCATGCCGCGGAGTCCGGCGGCGCCGTCAATGCAGCTTGCGGTTTGCGTCGATGTCATTGCTGATGAGTCTCCTGAGGCCGGCCCGCGGTTTTTGCATCGCCGGTACTGCGCACTTTCGTTTTACTGCCCGGCGGCCGCCGATCGGCGCACCGGACCGGAATCCGCCGCGTCGCCGGACCGCTCCTTCTTTTTCGCCAGGCCGAGGTAGGTTTCTATGACTTTCGGATCCGTCGCCAATTCGGCCGCGGGTCCTTGCAACACAACATCGCCAGTTTCCAGCACGTAGCCGTAATCGGATATCTGCAATGCCGCGCGCGCATTCTGCTCGATCAGTAGTGTCGCAACGCCGGTCTCGCGCAGCGCTGAAATGATGTGGAATATTTCCTTCACGATCAGCGGCGCCAGGCCGAGACTGGGCTCGTCCAGCATCAGCAGCTTAGGCTTGGCCATCAGCGCCCTGCCGATCGCCAGCATTTGCCGCTCGCCGCCCGACATGGTGCCGGCCTCCTGCTGGCGGCGTTCCTTCAGGCGCGGGAACAACTGGTAGACCCAGTCGAGCTGGTCCAGATAATTTTTTTCGCGCTGGCGGTAACGGCGGAAGCTGCCCAGCAGCAGATTGTCCTCGACCGACATGTTGGAAAACAGCTCGCGCCTTTCCGGCACCAGCGACATTCCTTCCAGCACGCGGTCTTCGACGTCGAGCCGCATCACCGGCTGGCCCGCGTAGACGATTTGGCCCTGGCTGGGAAGCAAACCCATGATTGCGTTGAGCAGAGTCGATTTACCGGCGCCGTTCGGGCCGATCACCGACACGATACTGGCGGCGGGAATATCAAGCGAGACTTCATGCAGCGCTTCGACCTTGCCATAGAACACGCGCAAGTCCTTCACTGCGAGAACCGGGGTACTCATCTGTTCGTCCTCAGTCTATTCCGCCCAGATAGGCTTCCAACACCACCGGATCGGCCTGCACCTGCAGCGGCGTTCCTTCGGCGATCTTGGTGCCGAACTCCATCACCACCAGGTGATCGGTCAATTCCATCACGAAGTCCATGTCGTGCTCGACCAGCAGCAGACTGACACCCTCGTCGCGCAACTGCCGCAGCACTGCGCCGAGCGCCTGTTTTTCCTTGTATCGCAGGCCCGCGGCCGGCTCATCGAGCAGCAGCAGGATCGGATCGCAGCACAGCGCGCGCGCAATCTCCAGCAGTCTTTGCTGGCCCAGCGCAAGACTGCCGGCAGTGTCATGCAGGTGATCGCCCAGGCCGACCCGGCGCAATTGCTTTTCCGCTTCCTGCAGCAGGCGCCGCTCCTGGTCACGATCCAGGCGCAACATCGCGCCGGCGACCCCCAGCAGATGGCTGCCGCTGTCGCGCAAGTGCGCGCCGAGCGCCACGTTCTCCAGAACGCTCATTGTCGGCAACAGGTGCACGTGCTGGAAGGTGCGGCCGATGCCGCGCTCGACGATCTCGCGCGACTTGAGGCTGCTAATGTCTTCGCCATCGAAGCGGATGCTGCCCGCAGTCACCTGCAACACGCCGGTAATCAGGTTGAACATGGTTGACTTGCCGGCGCCGTTCGGACCGATCAAGCCGATGATATCGCCGGCGCGCAGTTGAAACTGCATGTCGTTGACCGCGGTCAGCCCGCCAAACTGCTTGCGCGCCCGATCGACTTCCAGCAGCAGCTTGCCGGTCTGCGGGCGTTCGCGCCGATGCAAGGCAGGCGCCGCGGCACTAGCCCGGCTTGGCTGCCGGCTCGCCGGCAGCCACCTCTGCGCGGATTTCGCGAGATACGGCCAGACGCCGTCCTTCGCATACTGCAGCAGCAGGATCAGAATCGCGCCGTAGACGATGATTTCAAAATTCCCATTGGTGCCGAGCAGCTGCGGCAGCCATTGCTGCAATTTGTCCTGCATCACCAGCATCAGCGTGGTGCCAAGCAATGCGCCCCACACGTGGCCCGAGCCGCCAACCACCGCCATCATCAGGTACTCGATACCGGTGTTCAAGTCGAACGGCGTCGGATTGATCGCGCGCTGCAGATGCGCGTACAGCCACCCCGAGAGTCCGGCGAACAAGGCGGCGAGAACGAAGATCGTGATCTTGTAGCGCGCGGTATGCACACCCATCGCCTCCGCCATCACGCCGCCGCCTTTCAGCGCACGGATCGCACGGCCCGGACGGGAATCGAGCAGGTTCGTCATCAGCCATACGACGCCCAGCACGGCCAGCCATATCAGGTAATACATCGAGCGACCGCTGTCGAGCTTCAGGCCGAACAGCGCTATCGGGTCGATGCCGGAGATGCCGTCGTGTTTGCCCAGCCACTCCATGTTGCCGAACAGGTAGTACAACGACAGTCCCCACGCAATCGTGGCCAGCGGCAGGTAATGGCCGGACATGCGCATCGTGATCAGGCCGATCAGATAGGCGCTGACGCCGGTCAGCACCAGGCCCAGCAGCAGCGTGACCCAGACCGACATGCCGAAATGCGAAGTGAGATAACCGGTGGTGTACGCGCCGATGCCGACGAACGCCGCCTGCCCGAACGAGATCAGGCCGCCGACGCCAGTCAGCAGCACCAGGCCGACGCAGACGATGCTGTAGATACCGATATAGTTGGCCTGGGTAATCCAGAATTCCGGCACCGGCAGCACCGGCAGCAGCGCGAGCAGCAGCACGAAGCCGATAATGAGCGTGCGGCGTGTCGGCATCATTCTTCCTCCTCGGCATGGGGATTGACCAGCGAGCGCCACAGCAGCACCGGAATGATCAGCGTGAATATGATGACTTCCTTGTACGAGCTCGCCCAGAACGAAGAGAACGCCTCCAACAGGCCGACCAGCAGCGCGCCGGCCACCGCCACCGGATAGCTGGCCAGGCCGCCGATGATCGCACCCACGAAGCCTTTCAGGCCGATCAGGAATCCGGAGTCGTAGTACATCGTCGAGATCGGCGCGATCAGGATGCCCGACAGCGCGCCGATGAAGGCCGCGAGAAAGAAAGTCAGCTTGCCGGCAAAGGTGGTGGAAATGCCCATCAGCCGCGCACCGACCCGGTTCACCGCGGTCGCCCGCAGCGCCTTGCCGTACAGGGTCTTGTTGAAAAACAGGCCGAGCAGAATCAGGAGCGTCAGCGATACCAAAATGACCGCGATGCTCTGGCCGTTGATGTCCAGCGCCCCCAGCGAAACTTGCACATCCAGCAAGGACGGCGTACGCGAGCCTTCGGCGCCGAAGAACACCAACCCCAGGCCCAGCATCGCGAAATGCACACCGACCGACACGATCAGCAGAACCAGCACCGTCGCATTGGCTAGCCGCTGATAGGCTAACCGATAGATCATCGGACCCATTGGCGCGATCACCGCGAGTGAGAGCAGCGCCTGCGCGCCGAGCGGCCATTTGCGGGGCGCCGCCCACCACACCAGCAATACGATCGCGAGCGGCAGCAGCAGATCCAGTACGATCAGCTTCGGCAGGCTGCGCGTACGCCCCGAGCGCAACGCGGCCGCAAGGTCGAACACGCCGGTCATCACCGACAAGCCAGCCAGCAACCAGAGCGTGCCGGGAGCCTTGCCGGCTTGAAGCGCGGCCAGCGTCAGCGCGCCGAGAGCGACAAATTCGCCTTGCGGAATGAAAATCACGCGGGTCACCAGGAATACCAGGACGATGGCCAGCGCCAGCAGCGCATAGATCGCCCCCAGGGTAATGCCGTCCTGACTCAAGATTGTAACGATCGAAAAGTCCAAGCCTGCCTCGATGAAAATTGTGCGGATAACGAATACACAAAAATATGACAGCAAAATTTACCGCATTCGGCGCTCGCCGTCCGCGCGACGACCCTTCAGTTGATCGCCGCTGCAGGCGTTGCGTGCGGCGCATTTATTTAACATCAGCTGTTATTAGATAACATATTAAATATCTGAGTCAACTGAATTTTTCTCTTGTGTTTTTCGAAAGCGAGCATGCCGTTGAAACCGGCGCTCAAGCCTTGCGCGACACCGGATTTCGGTTTCGCCCAGTGCTGCCGGGAATAAGTTTTGGAGAGTCCGGCGAAAGCCTTTCGGCGCCCGGTTATCGGTCGAAAGACCTGACTGCCGGCTTGATATCGCCGCAGCACTTCCTTCCGTTCGTAGGGGAAGCTTGAAAAATGTGGGCGTGAAGATCGAATCTTCTACTGCAATTGCTCGGTCTCACCACCTCCACCTTACCCCTGCAGGGAAAGGGAAATTCACCGAGCAGTGTGCGCGGTAGAACGCTTTCAGGAACGGATGCTCGTTCGAACCACCGCCGGCGGCCGCCAAACGGGAGGCACCGGACGAATAACGGCGAATACGCAGCCGGTCATTTTTTCCGAGACGCCACAATCCGCGTACGCACCACCGGTTCGGCGGCCTTCTCCGGATCGGGAAGTGAAGTAATCATGTCCAGCAATTGATACAGTGAATTCAACGCTTGCTGCCCCACCAGTTTTTCGAGCACCTGGTACTGCTTGTCGATTGCCTTGCGTATTCCGGCGACCAGTTCCTTGCTCTTCGGTGTCAGATCAACAATGATCTTGCGCTGATCCGTCGAAATGCGAAACCGGGCAATTAGTCCATCGCGCTCCATCCGGTCCAGAACACCGCTCAGGCTCGGCCCCAGGATGCAGCAGATTTCGGCGATTTTCCCCGCCTCCATTTCCCCATATTGATCGAGAGCGCGAATCACTCGCCATTGCTGCTCGGTCAATCCATATGCCTTGAGGTGCGGCCTGAAATACCGCATCACCGATTCGCGGGACTGGAGAAGCAGCATGGGCAGGTTGCGGTGATGAAACTTGGTATTCATAAGGCCGTTCGACGTCGATTGATGGCCTCTATTATTTCATAAATACATATACATTTAACATATTCATTAACTGCTCGGCGCCGTGCGCCGTAAAAATCCCACCACCCGCGGGCGTCGCACGACACCGGCGCGCATTCTGCCTCGACCCTCCCTCTCCAGCCGCTTCCCCTATGACACGGCGTCGCGGCGCCTCTGCTCCGACGACTTCCACGCATCCGCGCACGAGTCCGTCGCGCGGCATTTGCAAAACCCCGACACGGATCAAATCTGCTTGACACATTTACTTAACATCTAACACGCTAATTTACGATATTAAATAAAATGCAGCCGACGCGCAGGCGCCCATTACAGCAGCCGGCGGTCCGGCTCGCCGTCAATCGACGCCATTTCAAGCGCATGCCGGGCATGGAGCTCCCTGTATTCGCGCGGGCTCATGCCGTAGCGCGACTTGAAACTCCTGCAGAAATACGCGGTGCTGTTGAATCCCCACGCATAGGCGATTTCGCTGACACGCCGCGATGCCCTCGCACTAGCCAGATCGTTGCGGCAACGGTCGAGCCTGCGCAGCAGCACATGGTCGCCTAGCGTGGTTCCTTCATCCGCAAACAGGCTGTTCACATATCTGGCGGAACAACCGAGCGCCGCAGCGACCGTTGCCGTGCTGATGCTGTCATGCAGATGCGCCTCGATGAAGTTCTTGGCCCGGTAAAGCAGCGCGGCGCGATGCGATGACCGGCTGCCGCCGGTGACGGATCCCAGCTGCGTCTCGAGCGCCATCGCGACCAGGTCGACGGTCTGCACCGAAAGCCGTTCGGCGGTAATCGGATCCACCTGATCGTCGAGCCGGGCGATATTCAGTAAAAAATCGGAAGTCAGCTTTCCAATCTGCTCCTTGGACGACAGCTTCATCGCCGTGAAGCGCTCGAACGAGCCTATCCGCTGCTTGAGCAACGCACGCGGTATCTGAAACACGATTTGCGAAAAAGGCGTATCGAAGAACAGCGAATAGGGGCGGGTGGAATCATGGATCGCAAAATCGCCGCTGCGCAGCACCGCTTCCCTTCCATCCTGGATCACGCGCTCGACACCCGATGTCACCAGCGTCAGCAAGACCACATCCTTGTAATAGGACTCGATGTCCTGAGGCGACCGGAAAGCGCGGTGCCGGGTCGCCTCCACCCGATTGCAGGAGATCGAACCCACGTGGCAGCTTGAAACGGCGCCCTTGAAATCCGCCGGCAGAGTCGTGGTGCAATGAACAAAGGTGCGCGAAATGGTTTCCTGCCAGAACGTTGGCAAATCCGCATCTTTCCGCTGCGTTGTCGAGTGAAATGGTGCCATGTTGTACCTATCCGCTTGCTTCGGCCGTTCGTTCGATGCACTCGATCCTTAGCATGTTAAGGATCGGAGGCGCTTTAATTCTGCCATATTTTTCCTTTTTTGCTGCGCACATTTTCGGCCGTCGCGGCACGGGCAAAAAACAAAACGCCGCATGAACCTGCGTTCATGCGGCGCAACGGGCGGAGAGGCGAGGCAGCGATCGGCTGCCCGCCGAACGTCCGGCTATTTCGCTTTCTGGCTATCCTGCAGCAGCTTCCATTTGCCGCTTTCGACCTTGATCATGACCACCGCGCGGCTGTCGAAGCCGGCATGGTCCTGCGCGCTCATGTTCATCACGCCGTTGGCGACGGTCAGGTTTTTGATGCCTTCGAGCGCGTCGCGCAGCGCCAGCCGGAATTCTTTCGTGCCCGGCTTGGCTTGCTTGAGCGCCACCGGAATCGCGCCTTGCAGCAAGCGGCTGGCGTCCCAGATATGCGCGCCGAAAGGTGACACGGAGCCGGCGCCGTGCTTGTCTTCATAGCGCTGGATGAATTCGAGCGCCACTTTCTTTGCCGGATTGCTGTCCGGCAGCTGGCTCGCCACCAGGACCGGGCCCACCGCGATCAGCGTGCCTTCGCAGTCCTTGCCGCACACGCGCAGGAAGTCGTTATTGGCGGCACCCTGCGTCTGGTAGATTTTCCCCTTGTAGCCGCGCTCCAGCAGGGTTTTCTGCGGCAGCGCCGCCGGCGTGCCGGATGCCCCGATGAACACGGCGTCCGGCTTGGTCGCCATGATCTTGAGTATCGCGCCGGTGACCGACTGGTCGGTGCGGCTGTATCGCTCATTGGCCACGACATGGATCTTGCGGGCGCTCGCGGCTTTGCCGAGCTCGTCCAGCCAGCTGTCGCCGTAGCCGTCGGCGAATCCGATGTAGGCGACCGTAGCGACGCCGGTATCCGCCATGTGCTGGGTCGCGGTCGCAGTCATCAAGCCATCGTTCTGCACGGTTTTGTATACCCAGCGGCGCTTCGCGTCCACCGGGGAGACAATCCGGCTCGAAGCAGCGACGCTGATCATCGGAACTTCCGCTTCGCTGACGACGTCGATCATCGCCAGCGAATTCGGCGTGACGGTCGAGCCGATGATCGCGTCAATCTTGTTTTCGCTGATCAGCTTGCGCGTATTCTTGACCGCACCGGTGGTATCCGATGCGTCATCCAGCAGGATGTATTCGACTTTCTGTCCGCCGATTTCGGCGGGCAGCAGCTCTGCCGTATTTTTTTCCGGAATGCCGAGCGATGCCGCCGGCCCGGTGGTGGAGAGCGTCAGACCGATGCGGATCTGGGCGGAGGCGGCAACCGACATCAACAACCCGGCGGCCAGGACGCTTAAATGAAATGATTTATACAAGATGGTCTCCTTGGTTTTTAAAATAATGATTACAACAACTGCTCTAGCTTGATGTCTGCCTTGCGTACTGCAGCGGCAAAGACCTTGCGGTAAAGATGGCCCTGCGGATCGGTCTGCTTGACGTCGCGCGACGACACCACGCACGCCTGCTCGGAAAGCGGAATATTGGCGCCGCTCATCGCCTGGCTGGCGGCCTGCACTTCGCATGCGCGATGCAGCATGTACATCCAGTAGTAGGCGGTCGGCAAATCGCTTTCGGCCACCAGCAAGCCGTGATTGCGCAACACCAGGCACGACTGGTCGCCGAGATTGGCGACGATGCGTGCCTGCTCGCCCTCGTGCAGCGTGACGCCTTCAAAATCATGGTAGGCCAGGCGACCGTACAGCAGGGCCGCATAGAAGTTGTCCATCGCCAGGCCGCCGGCCTTGCAGGCCACCGCCACACCCGCGGTGTGGTGCGTGTGAATCACGCAGCGGGCGTCGGCGCGCGCGGCATGGATCGCGGCATGAATGATGAATCCGGCCCGGTTCACCGCATGCGGGCTCTCTTCCACCGGATTCCCGTTGAGGTCGATCTTGACCAGGTTGGTGGCGGTGACCTCGTCGTAATTCAATCCGAACGGATTGATGAGGAAATGATTCTCGCTGCCGGGCACGCTCAGCGTGATGTGATTGAAGATGCCCTCGATCCAGTTCTTCGCATCGAATACGCGGTAACAGGCCGCCAACAGAAGACGCGTATGCCATTCGTCCTGGCCATAGCGCGGCGGACGGCTGCGCGCCACGGCGGCCGGATCGAACATATCGGCAAGCAGGCTTGCCATGGATGCTTCATTCAGGGAGTCGGCCACGAGGATTCCTTCCGGTTTCCGCCTACTGCGGTATAGCGAATGCGATTTTCACAAGTCCAGGCACAAGGTCGGACCCAGCGACCGCGATACGCAGACCATCATCGTCTTGCCCTCACCTCGCTCTTCCTGGGACAGCACATAATCGCGGTGCTCCGGCTCGCCGCCGCAGACGCCAGTCTCACAGGTCCGGCACGCGCCTTCGCGGCAGGAAAATGGAACGCTGAAGCCGTTTTCCTCGAGCACCTCAAGAATGCTCTTGGTCGGAGGAACCCGCAACGAAATGCCGCTGCGCTTGAGCTGGATCTCGAACGCGCCGCTCTCTACCGGCGCCGCCGCCCCCTTGCGCGCGGAAAACCATTCGAAGTGCGCGGTGCCCGGCGGATAAGCCGAGACGGCGGCTTCGACGGCTTCCATCAACGGCTGCGGGCCGCAGCAATACACCTGCTCTCCATCACGAAGACCGGCCAGCGCGTCGGCGACATTCAGATGCGCGCCCCGCTCATCGTCGAAATGCCAATGAATCCGATCGTCGCCGAACGACTTGAGGTCCTCATACAAAGCGGTGCGCTGACGGTTGCGGGCCGCATACACCAGCCGCCATTCGCGCCCATTCGCGCGGCACCAGCGAATCATCGACATGATCGGCGTGATGCCGATGCCGCCCGCCACGAACAGATAGCGCGCGGCATTCGGGTCGAGCGGAAAATTGTTGCGGGGAGCGCTGATACGCAATTGCAAGCCTTCGGCAATGCGGGAATGGACGTATTGCGAACCGCCGCTGCCGTCCGCGACCCGGCTAACGCCCACCAGGTAACGATCGGTTTCCCGATAGTCGTTGAGCAGCGAATAGTGCCGAATCAGCCCGTTGGGCAAATGCATCTCGACATGCGCGCCGGGTTCGAACGGTGGCAGCGGCTTGTTCTGCGGGTCTCTGAGTTCGAGCAAAACGACGCCCTTGGCTTCGGCCACATAATCAGTAACTTTAACGGTCAGCATTTCTGATGATACTAAACTCATTTCTTCCTCGGAGAGGGCCAGGCGGCCAATGCCGGCATGGCCGGCTCTTCATTTATGCAGCAGCTGCGGGTTGCTGTTCCTGGGCGATCAGCTTGTCCAGTGTCCAGCGGAAGTGAGACAGCGGGCCGTCCGCCGCAATAGCCTGCAGCTTGAAGCTGGGATCCGCATCCAAGATCTTCTGCTGGTGTTCGATGATGTGCTTGTCTTCCATGAAGCCTTCGATCAGGCTGTCGTGTAGCGACAGGGTGACGTTGTAGTCGTCGACATCGAAGTTATGCAGGTAGCTGAAGAAGAAATGCGTGGTGCTGTCCGATTCCGGCGTGATGAACTGGCAGTTGCGATACTCTTTCGCGCCTTCCTTGTTGCCTTTTTCCGCACCGGCGCCGGCGGGCGCAAATCCGCTCTCGAGGAAGAAGATTCCCGGGATATGCATGTGGCCCACATTCCAGCGATCGACGTTGTTGTTGTTATCGATCACTTTGCGGTGGAACGGCGGCGGCGCGCTGTTCATGTGCCAGCGTGTCACGCGGAAGCCGCGTTCGAGACGCTCGATCGCGGCCGGCTTGGTCTTGTACGCATACTCTTCCGAGCCGCCCAGCGTGTTGGTGTGGACCCACGCGAGATGCGCAAAATCGCTGAGGTTGTCGACGATGAGCAGGTAGTTCGCGTCGTAATGTATATACGCCGGTTTTCCGCGCCATGCGGGGTCGCGCAGATACGGGAAATCGACGATCGACGATTCATCCGCTTGCGCCGGATCGCCCATCCAGATCCAGATCAAATGATCGCGTTCGACGACCGGATAGCTTTTCACGCAGAGCTTGGGCGGAATCATTTCCTGCCCGGGAATTTCCACGCACTTGCCCGACGCGTCGAACTTCAGCCCGTGATACATGCAACGTACGCAATCGCCTTCGCGCCGGCCGAGCGATAGCGGCGCACCGCGGTGGCAGCAACGGTCCTCGAGCGCGACGATCTTGCCACTCTCCCCCCTGAAGAACAGGACGGGTTCGTTCAGCAGCTTACGGGGCAAAAACTTGTGGTCGATGAGCTCGTAATCCCAGCCGGCCATATACCAGCAATTCTTGAAAAACATGTCTTCCTCCTATAAACGCATGCCGCGACCTGCCGCCTGGATCTGACCTCAACCGGATAGCGCGACGACACTTGGTCCGCCTGCCGCCGCTTCCAAAAAGCATGGCAGACCGGAACTTATCTGCTGACGAGTATAGGGTTTAATTTGCGCGGAAAGTGGGGGGTGGCTCGGCCTCGGAATGGGTCGAACCGGTATGAAAACGGCATGCGCCGGGGCTGACATCGGTGCTTTATTTTTCGAATAAATTCTTTTTATTTCAACGACTTGCAAAGAAGATAGCGCATCGCATCGCGGTCGCTCGCGGACGCAAAACCGGACCCGGACCGGTTTTGCCAGTCAATTTTTTGTTCCGTCCAAATCAACTAATTATCGACGTGCGCGATGGCCGCCACGACAGTCGGGCAAAGCGCCGTCAGCCGCCTACGCAGGCAGCCTCTTCAATGATGAAAAATGCGTGCTGGCTGAACCGAATGCGCCGCTTCGACCGCGGGCAGGAGCCTGGAAGGTCCGGCTGTAAGCGAACACTTACCCGCAAAAGAAGCGAACTTCCAAAATAGCAATCAGGCAAATGCAAAACGGCTTGGGTGCGCTGCATCCAAGCCGTTTGTTTAAATTGCGGAGAGGTACTTCTTAGAATGGTTATGCATACCTTTCCCAGTGTAAACAACTATTTCCTATAGGAGAAAAATTTGGCGAAAACATATTTCATCCAGAAAACGTAAACAACTATCGAAATTTCACCGAAATTGTTTACGTTTTGCCTCAGCGCAAGGCAACGCACGCCCTAAGGCGAAGCCCATAAGTTTGAACAAAAATCGAGGGGCAGGAAGGGATGTTGTAGGTATCAGCCTATCAAATCGAGCCGTACCAAATATTTGGAGGAATGCCGGAAACCGACGAGCAAATAATAACATGGTAAAGATTCATGTTGTCCAGTGATTTCCTTCTTCCAAAATCGCTCGCCATGACTCATTCTGTCCGCTCAAGAGATACCGAGCACCAAGCCGGCCACTGCCTGGCAATGCCGCCCTCGGACATCCAGATGCGCGGGTGCGTATTTCAGCCCTTCTTGGGTGCCCGTTTCAGTCGACCGTGGCATTTCAGATCATCGTGGACGGTGTTTCAGGCTGAGGGTGGACAATCGAGCGCGGCGCGCGAATGATCTTGCTTCCCCCGGCATGCCGGAATTTGCATACAACAAAGTCACCTTTGAGCCTGCCATAGATTTGGCTGCCAAGCGATTGCGTTCGCTTGGCGACTTCCTGGCAGAGGCAACAAGTCGAGCGCTGATGTTGGTGCTTATACAATGGTGCGATCGAATATGGTGGGGCGTCGTCTTTCTAAGTCTAGGGCCTTCTCCACCAAGCAGGCTACGCTCAGCAGGAAGTCATCCTCGTACAGCGTGCTAACCAGCTGCAAGCCGACCGGCAGGCCGCTGACGCTCCGACCTGCCGGGATCGACACAGCTGGTTGTCGCGTGAGATTGAAGGGGTAGGTGTACGGATTCCAGTCGAGCCAGTCCTGATCTACCGCGCCTGGCGGAGCCAGAAGGCCAGCCGAAAAAGCCAGGATGGGCAGCGTGGGGGTCAAAACGACATCAACCGTCGACAGCTTCGCCTGCATGGCTTCCCCGAGCTTCTGGCGCAGAACTAAAGCGCGATAATACTCCGGCAGCTGTTGCGCCAAGCCTCTCGCAGCCGCAGCTTGCAAGCCGTGGTCGAGCAGAGGCTGTCGCTCCTGTGGCACCTGGGAGACCAGCCAAGCGGCGCCCGCTTCCCAATGCGCCTTCTGAAGCGCCAAGGCACCATCAAGAGGCAGTTCTATAGGTTCAATGCGAACGCCTTTCCTTGAGAGCGCTCGGACAGCCTCTAGGAACACGGTTTCTACGGTTGGGTCGCAGAGTCCCTCGCCCGTATAAAGCCCTACCCGCAGCGCCGTCAGATCGGTGGCCTTGGGACGCCTTACGGCCGGCTTGGGCACATTGTTCCAGTCTCGATGGTCAGGCTGCCCAATAATGTCGAACAGTGCAGACACGTCCTCTGCCGTCCTCGCCATTGGCCCAACATTGGACAGCGTGAGCATCGGCCCGGCTGGCCAAGCAGCCACGCGCCCGAAAGTGGCTTTCATCCCGGCTATCCCGCTGAACGCGGCAGGAATGCGAGTGGACCCGCCCCCATCAGTCCCGAGTTGAAACGTACCGAGGCCTGCCGCAGCCGCGCTGGCAGCTCCGCCACTGCTTCCACCACTGGTGAGTTCCGGGTTCCAGACGTTGCGACTGAGGCCGTGCAGCAGGCTATCGCCCGTCCCCTTCCATCCAAACTCGGACGTGTTGGTCTTACCCACAAAGACGGCACCCGCCTCGCGAAGCCTTGCGACGGAAGGAGCATCGCTTTCACTCGGCTGGGTTTGCTGCCCTGCTTTGGAGCCAAAGCCCGTCGGGCATCCGGCGACCAGCAGCAAATCTTTGACACCGTAGGGAATGCCGTCGGCTGGGCCAATCGCTTGCCCTTTGCTCCAACGCGTTTCCGATGATCGGGCCTCGGCCAACGTTCGTTCAGGGTCAAGATGGCAATACGCATTGACTACTGGGTTCCAGACCTCGATACGAGCAAGGACAGCTTTAGCGACCTCAACCGGAGATACCGTGCGGGCGGCGTACAGGGTGGCGAGTTCCTTGGCGCTGGCAAAGGCCAGATCTTCCTCTGAGCATGGAGAACTCTTCACATGTACTCCAAACCAAAGATTCGACCAATGTGATCCACGATTTTCGTGAATTCCGGCGACGTCCGCATCGCAGGAACCCGAGGTCGCGGCAAATCGATGGTGACAATCTCCGCGACCTTGGCGGGGCGTGCTGTCATGACGATCACCCGGTCGGACAGGAAGACCGCCTCAGGAATGCTGTGGGTGATCAGCATGCTGGTCTTCTTGCTCTCGCTCCAGATGCGCAGCAGCTCCACGTTGAGCTGGCCTCGCGTCATCGTGTCCAAAGCGCTAAAGGGCTCGTCCATGAGGAGAATCGCGGGGTCGTGCACCAGAGCCCGAGCAATGGCCACGCGCTGTTGCATGCCACCCGACAGTTCATGCGGGAGCTTTCCAGCGAACTCGCCAAGTCCAACCAGGTCCAGCAGCTTCAAGGCCCGCTCGCGGCTTTGCTTGGCGTTCTGGCCAAGAATTTGCGAAGGCACCAGGACATTTTCCAGCGAGTTGCGCCACTTCAACAGTGCGGGCGCCTGAAAGACGATGCCAGTTCCCTGATGGGGACCATTGACAGCCATTCCGTTGACCTTGACGATTCCTTGGGTCGGGGTCTCCAAGCCGGCCAAGATCTTCAGCAGCGTCGTCTTGCCGCAGCCACTGGGCCCAAGGATAGAAACGAACTCACCATTGCGCACTTTAAACGAGACGTCGTTGACGGCATACACCGCACCATCGTCGGTATCGAAGCGCTTAAAGACGTTCTGATACTCGATGGCGATGGAGTCAGAAGAAGGTTGCATGTTCAAGTTGTTCATATCAACCTCCCCCTGCCAAGCGACGATGCGCGTCTGAGGGTCGATTCCAAGGGATGAGGACACGTTCAGCGGCTTCGACCATTACGTACAAGACGATGCCGCCAAGTGACAGCATGGTCAGAGCAGCGAACGCAAGCGGTGTGTTGAGTTCGGAGTTTGCAACGATGATGAGATAGCCCAGACCATTGCTGCCACCAACAAACTCACCAACGATGGCGCCGATAATGGCCAAGGTGATGGCCACCTTCATGCCGCTGAAAAGTTCGGGCATCGCGTTAGGCGCACGAAACATCCAGAAGATTTGCCAGCGCGAAGCCTTGAGCGAGTACGCCAGGTCAAGCACAGACTTCTCGACAGCAGCCAACCCTGCGGCAGTGTTGATGACGATAGGGAAGAACGCAATCAGGAACGCGATGAGGATCTTCGGAAAGGGCCCGTAGCCGAACCAGATCAGGAGAATGGGTGCAATTGCGACCTTCGGAATGAGCTGCGATACCAGCAGCACTGGCATGATGATGTCGTGCAGGGATGGGATCACCACGATGACCGCGGCAATCATGACGCCAAGAGTCACCGCCAAGACAAAGCCTCCAATCGTTTCATACAAGGTGACCCACGAGTGGGACGCAAACAGGTGGCGGCGCGCCATGAAAGCTTCCCAAATATCGGTAGGTGCGGGCAAAGCGAACGCCGGAACGGCGAACACCTTGCACGCGACCTCCCAAATGACAAGCATCATGAGCATCGAAAACAGGAATTTGAGCGTTTTCGCAACGAACGGATGTTTTATTTGAGATTTCATCTGGCGGCTCACTTCTTGCTCGGCATCGTCGGGGTGAGATAGCCCATCGAGAACAGATCAGTGGCCTTTATGGGATTCTCGAGCTTGCTGAAAGCCTTCACGTATTCCAATGTGGCAGCCATCTTGTCCTCGCGGATGTAGCCGTAGCCCTTCTCCTTGGCTGTGTCAGTAAGGAGGTACTGCGAGACTACGCGCCACTGGGCAAGAATCAGATCGCGAGATGTCTCAGGAAAAGACTTCACAAAGTCCGACGCTGCACCTGCCGGGTCGTCGACTGCCAGCGCGTAGCCAGCCATCGTTGCGCTGATGAACTTGCGCACAAGCTCCGGGTCTTTCTTGATGAGTTCGTCACTCGCGATGATGCCGATGGAGTAGTCGTCCACGCCGAAGTCACTGAACGCGAACTTCTCCCAGCCCGTTTTGGCCTTAATGGCTGCAGCGTCGAGCGTGGGTTCTTCTGTGGCGTACGTCATCACGGCGTCCACCGACGCGCCCATGAGGCTCGGAATCTTGGCTGGAGGATTGAAGGTGACCCACTTGAGCTTGGAGACGTCAATGTTGGCCTTCTTCGCGAAGGCAGGAAACAGTGCCAAGTGCGACTCGCCCGCAGCGATGCCGATAGTCTTGCCCTCCAGGTCTTTCGGCGTCTTGATGCCCGAGTTCTTGCGGAAGTACATAGCATCTGAGGACCGGTCCATGATCGTTGCCAACTGACGAACCATCAAGCCTTTGTCTCGCCCCAATGCCACCGATGCCGGATCTGCCATGGCGAAGGTGGTGGCTCCCATCGCCGAGCGTTTGACGGACTCGCTCGAGCCGTAGCCGCGCAAGATTTCCACGTCGAGACCTGCAGCTTTGTACAGGCCTCGCTCTCGAGCAACTACAGGCCCCACATGGAGGCCATAGGGTGTCCAATTCAGTGTCAGCGTCACCTTCTGCTGAGCCGTGGCCTGCTGAGGGAGTTGCGCTGCCACTAGCGTGACCGCCAGCAACCCCAGCTTTCCAAAAAGTCGTCGCGTTGCACCCATCTTTGTCTCCTGTTTATTGTGGATAAAAATTTATTTACTATCGAAAATTTCAATAACCATTTCTAAAGACATGTCTAAAGTGAATGCGACCGGTGTGATCTGATCCCATTCACAAGGCGACTGTCAGTTGTTCTCAGCCAGCTGTTTCAAGATGGCCGGGTTCTCCAGCGTGGAAACGTCCTGAGTGATAGCCTCGCCCTTGGCGATGGCGCGCAGCAGGCGGCGCATGATCTTGCCGCTGCGCGTCTTTGGCAGGTTGTCGCCGAAGCGGATGTCCTTGGGTTTGGCGATCGGTCCGATCTCCTTGGCCACCCAGTCGCGCAGTTCCTTGGCGATGGCCTTGGCCTCGTCGCCCGCGGGGCGGGTACGCTTGAGCACGACGAAAGCCACAATGGCCTCGCCGGTGAGACCGTCGGGGCGGCCCACCACCGCGGCCTCAGTCACGAGATCGGTCTTGGCGGCTAGAGCTGACTCGATCTCCATCGTGCCCATGCGGTGACCCGAGACATTGAGCACGTCGTCGATGCGGCCGGTGATGCGGAAGTAACCGTGGTCGACACTGCGCACGGCGCCATCACCGGCGAGGTAGTAGCCCTTGAGTTCCTCGGGGAAGTAGCTCTTCTTGAACCGTTCGGGGTCGCCCCAGATGGTGCGGATCATCGACGGCCAGGGTTTCTTGACCACGAGGATGCCACCCGACCCGTTGGGCACATCATTGCCCTGCTCGTCTACGATGGCCGCACTGATGCCTGGTAGCGGCAGCGTGCATGAGCCTGGTACCAGTGGCGTGGCGCCCGGTAGCGGCGTGATCATGTGGCCGCCGGTCTCCGTCTGCCAGAAGGTGTCGACGATGGGACAGCGTTCGCCGCCCACATGCCGGTAATACCACATCCAAGCCTCGGGGTTGATGGGCTCCCCCACCGAGCCAAGCAGGCGCAAGCTGGAGAGGTTCCAATTCTTCGGGTGTACCTTCTCATCGGTCTCGGCCGCCTTGATGAGCGAGCGGATTGCCGTAGGTGCCGTGTAGAAGATGGTGACCTTGTGCTTCTCGAGCATCTGCCAGAAGCGGCCCGCGTGCGGAAAGGTCGGGATGCCTTCGAAGATGATCTGCGTAGCGCCGGCAGCTAGCGGGCCGTAGGCGACGTAGGAGTGTCCGGTGATCCAGCCGATATCGGCCGTGCACCAGAACACATCCTCGGGCTTGAGGTCGAAGGTCCAGTCCATCGTCAGCTTGGCCCACAGCAGGTAGCCGCCGGTGGAATGCTGCACACCCTTGGGCTTGCCCGTGGAGCCGGAGGTGTAAAGGATGAAGAGCGGATGCTCGGCACCCACGTATTCGGGCGCGCATTCGCTCGGCTGGCCTTCGAGTACTTCGTCAAAGGTCTTGTCGCGGCCGGCTACCACGTCGCAAGCGGTAGCGGTGCGCATGAAGATGAGCACGGTCTTGATGGTGTCGCAGCCGCCCATGCCAATGGCGTCGTCCACGATGGCCTTGAGCGGCAATTCTTTGCCGCCGCGCATCTGGAAGTTGGCGGTGATCACCGCCACCGCGCCGGTATCGATGATGCGCTCCTGCAGCGCCTTAGCCGAGAACCCCCCGAACACCACGCTGTGCGTGGCGCCGATGCGCGCGCAGGCCTGCATGGCCACCACGCCTTCGATGGTCATCGGCATGTAGATGATGACGCGGTCGCTCTTCTGAATGCCCTGGGCCTTGAGCGCGCTCGCGAACTGCGAGACCTTGGCGAGCAGTTCCTTGTAGGTGATGGTCGTCACCACGCCGTCATCGGCTTCGAAGACGATGGCCGTCTTGCTCTCCACCGGCGTGCCCATGTGCCGATCGAGACAGTTGGCCGAGGCGTTGAGCTCTCCGTCGTCGAACCAGCTGTAGAAAGGTGCCTTGGAGCTGTCGAGCGTCCGGGTGAAGGGCTTTTCCCAGATCAGGGTTTTGCGAGCGAGCCGGGCCCAAAAGTCTTCGAAGTCCTCGTCGGCTTCCGCGCACAGGGCTTGGTAGGCGTCCATGCCCGACACACAGGCAGCCTCCACGATCGCCGAGGAAGGGGCAAAAACACGGTTTTCGATCAGGGTGGTCTGTAGGACAGAAATATCGTTGCTCAATGTTGCTCCTGCTTTTATCAAATTCGATGTCGAAAGCTGCTCGGCTGAGGCGCCAAGTGGTTGACCAAAGGTTGTTAGGCTGCAACTCAATACGCGCAGAAGGCTGTCTGTTCGGGCGTTTGTGATTTCCGCCTAGCCCCCGCGGCCTACTTCGTCAACGGCTTGACCTTACCTTGGAGCACATCCTCTAGGAAAGGCAGCCGGTCCTGCCCCCAGAAAAGGTGACCCTCGCAAAGGTAGAATGGCGACCCGAACACCCCAGCAGCCACTGCTTCATCCGTATTGGCGGCCCACCGTTGGGCTGTCTCGGGAAGTTCCGCTGCCTCAAGCAGCTTGTCTCCGTCCAAGCCGATGCCATACGCAATTTGCTTGAGCGTCTCACGACTGCCGATATCACGGTTCTCCGTCCAGATCGCGCGCAAGATCGCATTGGACAACCTTCCTGGGCTCTGCCCCGAACTCGCTGCAGCGATGATGACGCACGATGCGAGCTTGTCATCCGTGGGGTAGTGCTTTGGAAACAGCTCGATTGGGATGCCCAGATGCTTGCTCCAACGCTCGAGCTCCGTCACCCGGTAGTCTTGCCGCTGTTGCGAGCGTTTCTGAAGCAGAATTCCTCCGGTACGAGCATAGATTTCGGAAAGCCGCATGGGCTTATAGCGGACAGTTGCGTCGTAACGCAGCGCAAGGCTTTCAAGGCGTTCCCCGCCAAAGTAAGCCCAGTCCGAAAGAACCGAATAGTAGTAATCGATAACCACGTTGGTCCTCACTGATTAGTTAATTGCTGAATAGCGCGATTGGGAACCACCTCAATGCCCAATTGCCGAAGCTGACTGGCAAGGTCGATATAAATATTTTCTCGTGAGATGCGGTCGCCCTTGAACTCAAAGACGTTGACAAGCCGGATGGAGAAGCTCTGACCAGACCCCTGCATGCCCAGATACGCACCTTTGTGCGTGCCTGAGTAAATCGCCTCCATGACGACAATGCCGTTTTCCTCAGTAAAACGAACAGGGCGCACATTGAAGTCAGGAAACGCCTGCCATAGCTCCGCGTAGCGCCCTGCCACTGCATCCCTACCTTCATAGACCTTGCCTGCAGCCTCATCGCGCACGGGATCTTCATCAGACAGCGTCGCAAGCATCTCCTCCATGAGATGGCGGTTCTCAACTTCGATGTGCTGCTCGATCAGCTCGACTCTCCAAGATTTCATTACATGACTCCTTTGATAAAAAATGGCGTGACTAATGTGTGGGTTCGCACCGATGTCCCTCGTATCTCATGCGACCCCAGAGATCATCGATCGGATCTGCGTATTCGCCTGGACTTCGTTGTAGGTTCCGGCGAAGATGATCTCTCCGCGCTCAACGACGAAGAGCCTGTCGGCATACTCAGGCACATGATGGATGTTGGATTCAGCCATCAAAATGGAGCGTCCGGCGGCCAAGATGCTCGAGATTCCCTTCGCAATCGAAGGAATGATGGCTGGCGAGAGCCCCTCGAACGGCTCGTCCACCAAAAGCACATCGGGATCTAGCGCCAATGCCCGAGCGATAGACACCATCTTCCGCTCTCCGCCTGAAAGATGATCACCCTGACGTTTGCGATATTCGTTCAGCTTGGGAAAGACCTGATAGGCGTTGTCGATGCGTTCGTGCGCGGGTCGGCCGCTCGAGCGTGTCCAAGTGGGTAACTCGATGTTCTGTTCTACCGTCAGGTCGGCAAATACCTCACTCTCTTCCGGCGAATAGGCCAGTCCCAGTTTCGCAATTGCGTTTGTCGGCTTACCAGCAATCGGCTGGCCACTAAACGCGATGCTTCCACTGGACGGTCTCAAATACCCCATCACCGTGTTCATGAGCGTGGTCTTGCCGGCACCGTTGCGGCCGATGATTACCACGAACTGGCCGCGTTCGACACGCAAACTTACGCGATCTAGAATGCGACTTCCTGCGATATGGACGGTCAAATCCTTGATGTCAAGCATGCGAAACCCTTCCGACGATAGTTTCGAGGAGAGTCGGGTCGGCGAAGAACTCTGTGGGAGGCATGTCAGCGATCACCGACCCAAGCTTGAGAGCCACCACCCGTGTGGAGTACTGCGACACAAGGTCCATGTCGTGTTCTACGAGCACGATGGATTGCACGCCCTGTTTGCGAGCTGCGTCGATCAGTAGCTTCATGATCTCGTGCTTGTCCGCGGAGGAAACCCCGCTGGTCGGCTCATCCATCAAAACAAACTTTGGCTTGAGCGCGAAAGCACTTGCGATGTCGACGAGCTTCTTTTCGCCCTGTGACAAGTCCGCGCAAACGACATCAAGTCGATTGTGAAGACCGAGGACGCGAGCGATGTGCTCAACGTCTAGGCGTACCTGATCATCAGCGTAGTAGGCACCGAATGCCTTGAACTCCAATCCTCGACGCGCGAGGGCACCCAGTGCGATCGATTCCTTGACCGTCAATGTCGGAAACGTTGCAACAAGTTGGAATGAGCGCGCCAGCCCCATTTTTGCCAAGGACTGCGGGCTAATCGACGAGATGTCAGCCCCGTCGTAGAAGACGGATCCATTTGAAGGCTGGACCAGGCCGGTCAGGACATTGACGAAGGTCGATTTGCCCGCGCCATTTGGCCCAACGATGGAGACGATCTCGCCCGGTCCGATCTTCAGGTCGATACAGGTGAGCGCGGTGAAACCACCGTACTTCTTCCCGATGCTCTTTGCTTCGATCATAGTAAGTTGACTCCCACGTGCTATTGCGGCGAAGAAAGAAAGCGTTTGCCGTCCGATGGGCGAACGCCGATGGACGAGCGCTTCGCCAAACCTCGTTTGATCAATCCGAACAATCCTGTCGGAGCGAAGAGCACAATCAAGGCGAGCAAGAGGCCAAGCGCGGCGCGCCAGTAGGAGGTAATCGACATCAATTCATCCTGGAGCAGAATGAATACGACCGCGCCGAGCAACGGTCCAAAGAAATCGCGCAGGCCTCCCAAGATGATCATGAAGATCAGATTGCCGGACTGGGTCCAGTACGCCATTTCGGGATCGGCGACGCCGACGCTTATTCCGATAATCACACCGCCCGCACCACCACACGCTCCAGAGATGACAAATGCCAGCAGTTGTGCCCGTTTCACGTTGACGCCGAGGAACATCGCTTTGCTGGGGTTGTCGCGAGCAGCGCGCAAGCTCAGACCGAAGGGTGATTTCACGAGCCTGTACAGCAGGAACGTGACTGCACAGAGCAGAACAAAGGAGTACCAGTAAAACGGGCCAGATAAATACCCCACCTTGTCGACATCGGGGAACGAATTTCCCAACAGGCTGGGCCTGGGAACGGTGATCCCGCTTTCTCCTCCCGTGAGGTTGTAGAACTTGAACAGGAAGGAGTGAAAGATCATGCTGAATGCCAGGGTCAGCATCCCAAAGTAGATCTTGCTGTACCTGACGCACAGAGATCCAAGAAGCAACGCAAGCAGAGCGGCCGCAGCGGTACCCGCCAAGAGCTGGACCTCGAAGCTGAAGACCTGGAGCTTTCCTCCCAGCACCCCAGCGGTGTACGCACCGACTGCAAGGAACAAGGCATGCCCGAGTGAGAGAAGCCCGCCAAAGCCGAACAGCAAATTCAGACCCAGCAGCGCGATGCCATAGGCACATGCAGGAACCAGCAGGGTCAGCAGATAGGGGCTCAGGTAGTACGGAGCCAGCAATCCGCCGACAATCAAGACAGCACAGAGGATGATTCTGTAGTTCATATGACCGCCTTCCCATAAATGCCACTGGGCTTGACCAGCAGGACGCCGACAACCACGGCGTAGATTGCAATTGTCTCGACTTCCGGAAAATAGGAAATCGCAGCTGCGCGGACAGCCCCAACGATGACCGCGCCGGCCAATGCGCCTCGTATGCTTCCGAGCCCACCGATCACTACGATCGCAAATGCCTCTACGATCAGCTCTACCGGCAGCTCCAGCGATGCGGCGGCAGTGGGAATCACCAAGGCACCTCCTATCGCACCTAGAACGGCGCCGAACGTGAACACGCCGGCATTGACGATGGTTCCGTTAATACCGACGGCTTCTGCCATGCGTCGGTTTTCTGCGGTGGCACGGATGATGTGCCCCCACCTTGTGGAGCCTATGAACCACCCTAGACTTACCGCAATCGCGAGACTCACGGCGATAATCAGCAGGTTGTATAGCTGTAGAGAGACGGAACCCAGCCGAAGTGCGCCGTAGCCATCCGGCATCGCAGCGATCATCTGCGGCTCCGCGCCCCAAAAGAAGCGCAGCGCGTCCTGGAAGATCAGGACGAACGCGAAGGTGATCAGAATCTGGAATGCCTCGTCCCTACCGTAGACTTGCCGGATGATTCTTTCGAGGGCGTATCCGACCAGGCCGACAAGGACACCGCATCCGAGGAGCACTGGGATCATCAAATGCGGGCTTCCGCCGACCTTAAATAGAGCATTCACTGCTGACGCGCCGGAGTAGGCCCCCAGTGCGTAGATGGATCCCGATGCGAGATTGACGAATCGCTGAACTCCAAAGACGAGTTGGAGCCCGGCGGCCACAAGGAATAGGACAGCGGCATTGAAGAGCGCCGCGACCCCAAGTTCGATTGCAATATTCATGGCAGAAACTCAACGCGGCAGCGCCGGAGCATCCGAAGCAAGCCACTTCCAGAAGTCCGCGCCCATGGGCTTCTGCAAACCTGGTGAACTGAACACAGAGGTGATGCTGGCCAGGGTGGGAACTTCAAATTGGTTTTTGTTGGTGGAGAAACCTTGGTGGAATGTCTGTTCCGGGATATGGTCGGTTCTCATCATGGCTGGGCCGCCTAGCGACTCGAAGCGAAGGCCTTCGATGGAGCGCGCCACCTCCTCACTTGAGGGCCAGCTTCCGTTTTTCGCCTTGACCGCTCGCTCCACACCCAACTTATATGCCTGCATGGCGAAGTAAGCGCGGTCGCACTCCCAGTGAGGAATGTCCTTGTAGCGATCCATGTAGTACTGGACGAACTCCTTTTGTATCGGACTGGGATTCGGTAAATCGAAGTAGAAGGTGTTGGCACACATCAGCGTGCCTTCGGGTATGAAGTTTTTCTTGAGCTGCCCCCACATATGCCCCGCCTGAAGCAACGCGAAGCGGGTCGTCTCGCCAAGGCCAGCGCCGTGCGCGGTTCGCATGAAGACAGGCAGATCAACGGTGCCTAGAACACAAAAGACCAGATCGGGCTTCGCGGCCTTGAGTGCTGCGACCGTCGAGTTAAAGTCGAGTGTCCCCAACTTCGTCCAGTGCTCGGCGACGACTTCGGTTTCGATACCCAGTTTGCCAAGCAGCGCCTTCAGCGCGGTCCAAACATTTCGACCGTAGGTGTAGTCCGGACTGACCGCGGCAATTCGCTTGAACTTGCCCTTCCAGTTTTGCGCGATCAGTAGCGCTGCGAGCACTGCCTCGCACTCGTTGTCGGTGCTTCTGAAGACGAAGTTCGGCTTCAGGATCGTTTCCTTGACGCCATCTTGCGTGGTCCCGTCCCAGAAGAGCGTGACTGTTTTCATTTCCTCCAGCGCAGGTGCCATCGCGAGACTCACGCCAGAGGAGAAAATGCCCTGCACACAATCGACCTTCTCCTGCAGGACCATCCGCCGGGCCCGATCAAGCGTTTCTTTGGGCGTTGTTTCCTCGTCGACGACGACTTCCACTTGGCGGCCAGCGATCCCACCAGCTTCGTTGATCTTCTTGACTGTCCATTCCATCGCCCGCAGGCCATTGCTACCGATGTAAGCCGCCACTCCGGATTTAGGAGCAAGGACGCCGACCTTCAGCGGACGGTTTTGCGCGAACGCGGGTGCGCTTCCCCCGTAGATGGAAGCGATCGAGGCAACGATTGTGCGGAGTGCGTCCCGGCGACCGGGAAATGACGGGGCTGGCATTTGGCTTGTCTCCTAATGTGTGTAGTTATTCCACGGTTGTCGCGTTCTATAGGGCGCAACCGGGTTGTAGCGAAATGGAACGCTGGTCTTCAGACGGCCGTGGACTCCTCCGATAGAGGGCGCCGGGTCGTCACGTTGAATCTGCCCTCATAGATGGGCCCCTGGCGTGTGGTAGGTCCCATGTACTGGACGTAGAGGATTTCGCCGGCCTCAAGGGTCTTGAGTTCGTGCTCGTAATGCGGATCCGGGTGGAACATCATGCTGCCCTCGCCGTAGACTTTGCCTTCGATCTCGAACTTGCCGCTCAGCACATACCAGATCTGCGCGAAGTAGTGGTTATGCAAAGGGTGGCCCGAGCCTTTCTCGTATCGGACCACACCGGCGTTGGGTACTGTAGGGTTGTCCGCAGTGGGGTGAAACGTCATCTTGGAGAACTGGCCTTCATAGCGCAGGTTCTCCCACGGAGACTCATCGCGATGCCTGACTTGCATGGGCTGGTGCTTGGCGGTCAGTGGGCCGTCGCGGCCGCCCGGGTTGATGACTGTGCTGCCGGTGATTCGATCGATTTCGCTCATATACGTGCTCCAGTAGGGTTTCGGTTGCTGCCAATGGGATCCCATTGACTTCAAACGGGACTCTAACCAGGATTCCGATTTTTGTCAACGGGATCCCATTGACTTGAATTGGGATTTCATGGAAGCTAGTCGGAAGAGCAGGTTTTTCCCGATGAGGATTTGCGAGACATCCGGTTTTACGGCGGGCAGTTCACGGGACTTGGAGTAGCCCGAAAATCTCGCAACGAGATAGGTGATTAATGAGATCTTCAACAGAAATAGCGGACGAAATTCTGCGGCGCATCCAGTCGGGCCGGTACCTGCCGGGCGACTCGCTTAGCCAGTACGAACTTGCAGACGAGTTCAAGATCAGCCGCACCCCCGTACGAGAAGCACTGCATTTCCTGGAGGCGCGTCGGGCAATTTCGCTGACGTCCAGTGGTCGTGCCATGGTGGCAGTGCCATCCGCGAAGGATATACGTGAGGCGTTTCAGATTCGAGCAGAGTTAGAGGGTTTGGCGGCTCAACTCGCCGTTGACTGGATAGAAGATGCCGATCTGATTCGACTGGCTGAGCAGCAGCACGACTATGCCGGTGCCCTAAGGTCCAGGGTGCGCGGCGAGCATGGCTCGGAGTGGGTGCGGCACAACCGCAATTTTCACGACATCATTACGGCGGCAAGCCACAACGATCGGCTTCACGAACTCATCGCTGAACTGCAGAGTGGCATTGTTACGAGCACGCTCAGCCTTGCATCGAAAATGCCGTCGCGTCTGATGGAAGAAAACATCAAGCAGCACGAAGACATCATCAGTGCCCTTGCTGCGCGCAACGCAAGTGCGGCACGGGAAGTGATGGTCGATCATGTATTGAAGACGATGCAACTTGTGCTCGATTGGATGTCGAGGCGCTAGGATTGTCCCGCTATGACAGGGTGTTCCATGCTTGTTGCATCGCCCAGCGAGCGTCCGGATCAACACAGTACGATCGTTGGATGTGCGCCAACTACCGCCCATCGAACCGCGAGCTGCTGCAACAGCACTTCCAGGTAGCGCTGCCGGACGCCGACTACGACGAGGAAGCGTTTCCCGGCGCCATGGCGCCCTTTATCCGGCTGCCGCGCCCAGACGCGCGGGCCGGGGGACCGCGCCTGCGCACTCGGCATGTTTGGCATGTTTGGCATGTTTGGCATGTTTGGCATGGTGCCGCATTGGGCCGACCTGAAGCTGGTCCCCTCGAGAACGCATTTCAGTTGTAACAAAGAGGGTTGGCAGTGGCAACGGCAGGCCGGTGGCCACATCTTGCAAAAATGAAAACCGCTCTCCGGACTGGAACTTGCACCACTTAATTCTATAGCTCGGCATGGCTTACATGACCTGTTTTCATCGCTTTGCCTTTACGGTCTCTGCCTCCAATCGAGCAATTCGATCCAAGGCGATTTGCAATGGTGGTGAGACGGCCCTTCTTGGGGCAGTTGGGTCCTGGGTCGAAGCCGACTTCCTCAATTCAAAGGCGTGTCGAATTCGCTCATGCCTGAATAAGGCTTGGCGGGTGTAGCGGTTATACATGCGCTTCTCGATCGCGTCGATAAGGCGCTCCCACGTGATTTCTTCAGACCAGTCCGAGGTAGCCTCCTTTGCGACATAGCGCCTATGTCAAATACTTAAGATTTCCTGCATAGCCCTCACCTGGGCCGGCCTAAGGTGGCCTAAGCGCCGTACGAGCGAGTGCATCAAAGCGTACTCGGCTGGATCTGCGCACATTGGGATTTCAATCTTCCTGCGAGACAAGTCAACCGCCTGCTGGAGTGCAGCTGATTCAGCTTCATTGAGGCTAAGCGCCTCTTTCATTCGCAAGATCATAGATGCTGGTGGCGCACCCTTGCGGCCTGTCTCAAGCCCGCTTAGGTATGACTGATCGAGCTCCAGCAAGCCCGCCAGCTGCTCCTGGGCCATACGACGATCTCGCCTCAGCTCTTGAAGGAATAATCCGAACGGTGTCACAACGCGATACAGTTGAAGTAGAAATTGGCTAATTCTAGCCCACAAAACGACACCAAAAAAGGAGGAAATTCAATAAAAACAAGCACCTGCGTGACTTTCATCGGCTTAAATTTTTGACTTTAGTTGTACGATTTACGCGAGACAGGTCGATAACTGCCGGTTGCATAAGAATTGGATAACCGAATCTCGGCCCCTGCGTAACTACAAAGAATGCTTTTCCATGCCGCTCTCACTTCTGAATCAGACCAGCAACATATTCATCAAGTTAATGGCGCTCTTAAGACAGTGCTGTTCCCACTGGCTGCACATGGCCGCTATTTACACAAGGCACTGGTAACCTCTAGCACATAAATTTTATTTACATGGGTATTGGGCAAATAAGAAAAAAGCCCTGCAACTTCAATGAGTTACAGGGCTTTATTTACACCTAATCGGTTGGTATTCCCTAGAATGGGATGTCGTCGTCCATGTCACTGAAGTTGGGCGCCGGCCGCGAGGCGCCGCCACGAGCAGCGCCGCCACCGCCGCTGCTGCCGGCGCCGGGGTTTTGACGCGGCGCCGGCGCGTTGCCGTAGTCGTCATCCATCGGCGCGTTGCCGCCGCCCATGCCCTGGCGGCTGCCGAGCATCTGCATGGTGTCGGCGATGATCTCGGTGGTATAGCGCTCGACGCCTTCCTTGTCGGTCCATTTGCGTGTCTGCAGACGGCCTTCGACATACACCTGCGATCCTTTTTTCAGGTACTGGCCGGCGATTTCGGCGAGCTTGCGGTAGAAGGTGATGCGATGCCATTCGGTCAATTCCTTCTTTTCGCCGGTATTCTTGTCTTTCCAGCTTTCGGTAGTCGCGACCGCAACATTGGTGACCGCATCGCCATTCGGCATATAGCGCGTTTCCGGATCACGCCCCAGGTTGCCGACGATGATGACTTTGTTAACCGATGCCATAAATTTCTCCTAAGGCTGATTCAATAATAATCGTGATTGTGGATCAGGCGGTAGCCGGCGTGGCGCCGCGGCGCGGCAGGTTTTTCATGTTCGCCGCAATTATAATCCAGACAACAGTCAGCACCGCACCGACAGCGAATACCGACGACGCGTCGACGTGCTGTTTCAACCAGCCGCCGAGCGCGCCGCCGCAGAACAGGCCGAGCGCCTGCAAGGTGTTGTACACGCCGAGCGCCGCGCCCTTGGCCGCCGGCGGCGCCAGGCGCGATACCAGCGACGGCTGGCATGCCTCCAGGATGTTGAATGAAACAAAGAATGCCAATAGCAGGATGACAAGCACCGGCCAATGCGCTGCGCTCGGATGCGACAGGAACAGCCACAGCCCGACTTGAACCATCAGCATCAACCCGATTGCACCCAGGAAGACCTGCTTCATCTTGCCGCGTTTTTCGCCGATAAACACCGGCGGCAGCATCAGCGCAAACGAGGCCAGCACCACCGGCAGATAGACTTTCCAGTGCGTAGCAAGCGGCAGGTCCGCGTATTGCACCAGCGCCGACGGCACCACGACGAACATCGCCATTTGCGTCAGGTGCAGCGCGAACACGCCGTAATTGAGGCGCATCAGCTCGCCGTCCGCCAGTACCGCGCTGAACGGAACCTGTTTCACCAGCAGCTTCGGCGGCGCCGCCGGCACGATATAAATCACCACCAGGATCGCCAGGATCGACAGCACGCCGGTCAGCGCGAAGATGCCGCCCATGCCGATCAGCTTGTACATCAGCGGTGCCGCGATCAGCGATACAGCGAAGGTCAGTCCGATCGAGCCGCCGACCATCGCCATCGCCTTGGTGCGGTGTTCGTCGCGCGTCGAATCGGCGATGAAGGCAGTCACCGCCGCCGATATCGCGCCGGCTCCCTGGATCGCGCGGCCGACGATCATCCAGGTCAGGTTGCTGGCCACGGCGGCAATGAACGATCCGAGCGCAAACAGCAACAGGCCGATGACGATCACGCGCTTGCGGCCGTATTTGTCGGACGCCGCACCGAACGGAATCTGGCCGAACGACTGGGTCAGTCCATAAATCCCCATCGCCAGACCAACCAGCGTCGCGCTGTCGCCGCCCGGCATCGATTTCGCATGCACCGCGAACACCGGCAGGATCAGGAACATGCCGAGCATGCGCAGCGCGAAAATCGATGCCAGCGACAGACTGGCACGAATCTCAGCGCGACTCATGCGGATACTTGGTTCAACGGAAAGAGTGGAAGACATGGAGTGAAACAGCCGAAGACGACGGGCTTCAAAACCCGCTATAGTATCAGGTTGACCCCTACCAGGCAGCTTCTTGGCCCAAGTTGAAAGCAGTTCATGGAAGAAATCCGAATCCGCGGTGCACGCACGCACAACCTCAAAAACATCAACCTGGAATTACCCCGCAATCAACTGATCGTGATCACCGGATTATCCGGCTCCGGCAAGTCGTCGCTTGCTTTCGATACGCTGTACGCGGAAGGCCAGCGGCGCTACGTCGAATCGCTGTCCGCCTATGCGCGCCAGTTCCTGCAATTGATGGAAAAGCCGGATGTCGACCTGATCGAAGGCTTGTCGCCGGCGATTTCGATCGAGCAAAAAGCGACCTCGCACAATCCGCGTTCGACCGTCGGCACCGTCACCGAAATCCATGACTACCTGCGCCTGCTGTATGCACGCGTAGGTACGCCCTACTGCCCCGACCATCCGGAAAATCCGCTGGCCGCGCAATCGGTATCGCAAATGGTCGACGCCGTGATGGCGATGCCGGAAGACACCAAGCTGATGATCCTGGCGCCGGTGGTTGCCAATCGCAAGGGCGAACATGTCGATCTGTTCGCGGAAATGCAGGCGCAAGGCTTCGTGCGCTTTCGCGTCCAGAGCGGCACGCACGCGGCGAAGATTGTTGAAGTCGACGATCTGCCGAAGCTGAAAAAAACCGAGAAGCACACGATCGACGTCGTGATCGACCGCCTGAAGATCAAGGCCGACGTCAAGCAGCGCCTCGCCGAAAGTTTCGAAACCGCTCTGCGCCTGGCTGAAGGGCGAGCGATCGCGCTCGAAATGGACAGCGGCCGCGAGCAACTGTACTCCAACAAGTTCGCCTGCCCGACTTGCGGCTATTCGCTGCAGGAACTGGAGCCGCGCCTGTTCTCGTTCAACAATCCGATGGGCGCCTGCCCGGAATGTGACGGCCTCGGCCATATCGAGTTCTTCGATCCAAAGCGCATCGTCGCCTTCCCCAACTTGTCGCTTGCCAGTGGCGCCGTGAAAGGCTGGGACAGGCGTAACCAGTTCTATTTTCAAATGCTGTCGAACCTGGCCGAACACTACGGTTTCGATGTCGACATGCCATTCGAGAAGCTGCCCGAATCGGCGCAGCAAGTAGTGCTGTACGGCTCCGGCCGGCAGACGGTGCCGTTCACCTACATCAACGAGCGCGGCCGCGCGGTGGTGCGCGAGCATACCTTCGAAGGCGTGGTGAACAATTTGCAGCGACGCTATCGCGAAACCGATTCGATGGCGGTGAAAGAAGAACTCGCGAAATTCATCAACCAGAAAGAATGCCCATCGTGCCAGGGTGCGCGCCTGCGCATCGAGGCGCGCTACGTCAAGGTCGGCAGCGGCAAGCAGGAACGCTCGATCTATGAAGTCGCGGCGACTCCGTTGCGCGACACGCTCGAATTCTTCGAAAAACTGAAGCTGACCGGCGCCAAGAAGGAAATTGCCGACCGCATCATCAAGGAGATCGTGTCGCGCCTGAAGTTCCTGAACAACGTCGGCCTCGACTACCTGTCGCTGGAACGCAGCGCGGACACGCTGTCCGGTGGCGAAGCGCAGCGCATCCGGCTGGCGTCGCAGATCGGTTCCGGTCTGACCGGCGTGATGTACGTGCTGGACGAGCCGTCGATCGGTTTGCATCAGCGCGACAACGACCGCCTGATCGATACGCTCAAGCACTTGCGCGATATCGGCAACAGCGTGCTGGTGGTCGAGCACGACGAAGACGCGATCCGTTGCGCCGACTATGTGGTCGACATGGGCATCGGCGCCGGCGTGCACGGCGGCGAAGTCATCGCCAAGGGGTCGCTGGGTGACATCCTGAAGAGCAAGAAATCGCTAACCGCGAAATACCTGAACGGCACGCTCGCGATTCACGTGCCGAAGCAGCGCACGCCGGCCGATCCGGAGCGGCAACTGGTGATTTCCGGTGCCTCCGGCAATAATCTGAAGGGCGTGAAGCTGGAATTGCCGGTCGGCCTGCTGACCTGCGTGACCGGGGTATCCGGCTCAGGCAAATCGACGCTGATCAACGATACCCTGTACCACGCCGCCGCACGTCATCTGTACGGCTCCCAGACGGAGCCGGCCGCGTACGAATCGATCAGCGGCCTCGAACATTTCGACAAGGTGATCTCGGTCGACCAGGCGCCGATCGGCCGCACGCCGCGCTCGAATCCGGCGACCTACACCGGCGTGTTCACGCCGATCCGCGATCTGTTCTCGACCGTGCCGACGGCGAAAGAGCGCGGCTATTCGGCCGGGCGCTTCTCATTCAACGTCAAGGGCGGCCGCTGCGAAGCCTGTCAGGGCGACGGCGTGATCAAGGTCGAGATGCACTTCCTGCCGGACGTGTATGTTCCGTGCGACGTCTGCCACGGCAAGCGCTACAACCGCGAAACGCTGGAAGTGCAGTACAAGGGTAAGAACATCCATGAAGTGCTGGAGATGACGGTCGAGGAAGCGCATGCATTCTTCAAGCCGGTGCCGGTCGTCGCCCGCAAACTGCAGACCTTGCTCGATGTCGGCCTCGGCTACATCCGCCTCGGCCAAAGTGCCACCACGCTGTCGGGCGGCGAAGCGCAGCGCGTGAAACTGTCGCTGGAGTTATCGAAGCGCGATACCGGCCGCACGCTGTACATCCTGGACGAACCGACCACCGGCTTGCATTTCCACGATATCGACCTGCTGCTGAAAGTGATCCATCGCCTGCGCGATCAAGGCAACACGGTGGTGATCATCGAGCACAACCTGGATGTCATCAAAACCGCCGACTGGGTCATCGATCTTGGCCCGGAAGGCGGCGCCGGCGGCGGCCAGATCATTGCCAGCGGCGCGCCGGAGGACGTTGCGAAGACGCCGGCCAGCTTCACCGGCAAATACCTGGCATCGATGCTGAAGAAAAAATAGGGTAAGGGGCGACATGGCCAAGCATCTGCGTATCGTTGGAGTGGTGCAAGGCGTCGGCTATCGCGCGTCCTTCGAAGCACAGGCGCGCCGCCTGCATTTATCAGGCTGGGTGCGCAATCGCGCGGACGGCTCGGTCGAAGCGCTGATCGATGGGGAGGCGTCAGCACTGCAACAGATCATCGCGTGGGCGCGGCGCGGACCAGCCGCCGCGCAGGTACGCGAGGTCTCGGTTGCCGAGGTCGACGCCGCAGCGCTACGGCCGCAGCAATTCGATGTGCTGCCGACACAATAAAATCTAGCCGGGCAACCCCATCCACAAGCCGACCGGCACGAAGGCCAGCGCCGCGAGATTCCCGAGCAGCACGATCGACGCCACCTTGTCCGGCTCTTGCTTGTACTGCTCGGCCACCATGAAACAGAATACCGCCGGCGGCAAAGCGGCGAACAGATACATCTGGCCGCGCTGCATCGGCGTCATCTGCAGCACCTGGTCGAGCAGCCAGGCGATGATCAGGCCGGCCACCGGGCACACGATCGCGCCGACCAGGCCGATATGCCAACTCTTGAAATTCACGTCGAGCATGCGTACGCCAAGCGCGAACAACATGATCGGAATGCAAGCGTCGCCGAGCAGTTTCAAAGCCTGCATCAGCGGCGTCGGCAGCGCAATGTGAAACACCGCGAACAGCGTACCGATCGCCATCGCCAGCATCATCGGGCTCATCAGGAATTTCCAGAACGGCGTATGCTG
>UEXY01000022.1_pt1 | contig 38333 bp, 39 predicted proteins | sample 4301061 | NCBI WGS metagenome assembly UEXY01 (sample SAMEA4773184, study PRJEB27434) | metagenome | biome: 2259; feature: agricultural soil; material: soil | place: USA | collected 2014-09 | depth 0.25 m | reverse complement strand
GAGTGGTAGTTCAGTTGGTTAGAATACCGGCCTGTCACGCCGGGGGTCGCGGGTTCGAGTCCCGTCCACTCCGCCAGAATGAAAAAAGACGAACCGTGTGGTTCGTCTTTTTTTTCGACTGCTTTTTTCGACCGCCTGTTTCCTGTCGATCAAGCCGCCTTTTTCTGCTGCGCTTCTCCGCCCAGCGCCTGTACCAGGTCCGCGATCAGCTTCGCCAGTTCGCCGCTCATCAGCGCGAAATCGCTATCGAAACGTTCATCGTCATTCTGCGTCGACGCATCGGCGTTTTCCTTCAGCACGTCGAGCGGCGCGACGCGCTTGATCGCCAGCGACTCGGTCAGCACGAAGGACACGCGGTCGCTCCAGGTCAGCGCCAGCCGCGTGCACTGCTTGCCGGCGGCGATGTGGCGGCGTACGTCTTCGGCTTCCAGCGTGTGGCGCACATAGCGCACCGTCGCCTTGCCTTCGCCGCTGGCGCGCAGCTCGGTGTCCTGGTCGACCGTGAAGCCGCCCGGCGCTTCATCGGCGGCGAGCCAGTCGGTCATCGCCGCCAGCGGCGATTGCTCGGTGCGCAGCGACGCGAACGGCAAGCTCTCCAGCGATTTCAGCAGCAGCTTGAACACGTCGTCGGCCTTGGCCGCGCTGGCGGCGTCGACCACCAGCCAGCCGTTTACCGGATCGATCCAGACGCGTGTGCTGCGCTGGATGCTGAACGCGCGCGGCAGCAATTCGTCGGTGACCTGCTCCTTGAGTTCCTTCATCTGCTTGCGGCCGGGCTTGAAGCCTTGCTGCTCTTCCAGTTCGGCGGCGCGCGCCTTGGTGACCTGGTTGATCACGGTCGACGGCAGCAGCTTCTTTTCGGTGCCGAGCTGCAGCAGCAGCTGGCGGTTCACGCCATGCACCAGCATGCCGTTGTCGCGCGGCGAGACCCAGCCTTCGCTTTGCATGTCGCCGCTGGAGCACGGCGCGAACGCCTGCTTCGCCAGGCTCGCTTCGAGCTGTTCGGCGGTCATGGTCCACGGGGCGGTGAGACGGTAGATTTGCAGGTTCTTGAACCACATGGCTGGCCCCTCGAAAAAGGGGCCATTCTACACGCCGGTTTTCGCTGCGTCAGTCACCAATTGCAACGTGCTTTCTTCGCCAAACAAGCCGAGCTGCAGGATCTCCTCTTCCTCGTTCAGCCGCACGCCGACCCCAAGCAGGCGCACCGGCCGCCGGCTGCGCTGCCACGCGGTGTCGAGCAGCTTGCGGCAGAGCGCCGCATCGAGCGTGGCGCTCACGCATTCGGCGGTGGTGCGGCGGAAATCGGCGAAGCGGATCTTGACGAACAGCTTGTGCACATGGCGTTCGGCGTCGGCGCGCCTGATGCGCTGGCGCAGCAGATCGATCAGCGGCTGCAGCTCGCGGACGCAGGCGTCGAGATCGGGCAAGTCGGTGACATAGGTTTCCTCGACGCTGACCGATTTACGCTCCTGGCTGGCGTTCACCTGGCGGCGGTCGATGCCGCGGCACAGGTTGTACAGGCCGCCGCCGAACTTGCCGAAGTGGTGCTGCAATTCGGTCAGCGGCCAGGTGCGCAGATCGGCGCAGGTGAACGCGCCGAGCTTCTTGAGCTTCATCGCGGTGACTTTGCCGACGCCGAACAGCTTGTCGACCGGCAGCGCGGCGACGAAGGCATCGACGTCCTGCGGCCGCACCACGAACTGGCCGTTCGGCTTGTTCCAGTCGCTGGCGATCTTGGCAATGAACTTGTTGGGCGCGATGCCGGCCGAGGCGGTAATGCCGACGGTGTCCGCGATACGGGCGCGGATGTCCTGCGCGATCAACGTCGCGCTATTCTGGAAATGCGGTGAGTCGCTCACGTCGAGGTAGGCCTCGTCGAGCGACAGTGGTTCGACCAGCTCCGTGTAGTCGCGATAGATCGCGAGGATCTGCCTGGACGCAACGCGGTATTTTTCCATCGCCGGCGGCATCACGATCAGGTCGGGACAGCGCTGCAACGCTTGCGACATCGCCATCGCGGAACGGATTCCGAACTTGCGCGCTTCGTAATTGCAGGTGGCGACCACGCCACGCTGGTCGGGCCGGCCGCCGACCGCCAGCGGCTTGCCACGCAAGGATGGATCGTCGCGCATTTCCACCGCCGCGTAGAAGCAGTCGCAATCGCAATGGATGATTTTTCTGATGGACGCATTCACGGTTGCAACGCAGGCACGGGCGGGACGAAGGCGTCCATTTTACGGCGGGCGCTGCATGCGTGCCGAGGTGCATGCACGCATACATGTCGATTGAAAATTATCGATCCGCAACTGATTTGATATAAGGACATTTCCCCGACCCAAAAGTTAAAGCCATGAGCCTCATCGCCTGCGCCGGCACGCGCACGGCTTCAAGGCTAGTAGCAGCTGGGACTGGGTCGCTGACCTGCTCGACAACAAGGCCGCGGTCGCGAATTATTTTGCGGTCGACAACGGCCTGAACTACAACACGGCGGACGAATCGATCAGCCAGGGCATGGCGATTGCCGCGGCGATCACGCCCACAGCAATCCACGCCGCGATTCAATTGATCGGCATCGCCGCCTGAACGCTGTAGATGCTGCACGCATCGGTCAGATTTACATGCAGCGCGATCGCCGAGCGAAAGAGGCGGCCGCGTATTCCTGAGCGGCACGAATATTGCTGCCGATAGTTGTCATGGTTCCGCGCAAACGGAATCCGTTTCCATTGCATCAGGAGACCATCATGGCAACCAGTACCTTGGATCCCGACAATATTCCCGAACCGGAGCGCCAACCGGCGAAGGGGCTCGGCACCGGCACGCCCGGACCGGGCGACACACCCGATACCGGACTCGATAAGGATATCGATGAAGATCCGGACGCCGAGCGCAGTGCCGGACCGGACATCGAAGCAGGTAGCGACGTCGATGTCGACCGCGTCGATCTCGTCGACCCCGACGACGATCCAGACAACGACCAGCAGGAGTTATTTCCGCCGATAACGCGACATCCGAACCGCCAGCAGCACGGCCGGCGTTAGCAGTCACAGATCGCCTTCCGACACCAGGAAGTCGGTAATCAGCACTTCCTGCACCTTGTCGCTGCGCAGCGCGGCCTTGCTGGCCGCCTTGAGCTTATCCTGCAGCGCGCGAATGCCGTCGTGCGCACGCACGCGTTGCGGGTCGGCTGTCATCAGCACATCCTTCATCGCGGCTTCCAGCGCATGTTTGTGATCGGCGGCCCAATCGGCGTCGACGCCGCTGGTCCTGATAGCTATCGTGGCCTTGACCGAATGGCCGTCGCGGCTGATCGCCAGATCCGGCAAGTTCAGATAGTGGATTTCGACCCGCGTTCGTTCCGCGTGTCGCAGGTAGAGCCAGGCGCCGGCGAAGCCGGCGGCGAGCACCGCCAGCGCAATGCCGACGGCATACAGCAGCAGGTTGTCGCGCGCGGATCGCTTGGACATCTTCAGGAAGGCGGAAGGGAAACGGGACGCGCCATTCTACAGGGAGGTTTCGCACATTCTCAAAAAGCTCAACGCGGGCCATTGCGGCGGCCGCCGGCAGCCGGTCGACCGATCCGCATTACTTGCCGGGGCGGAACATGGCATCAGGACAACGCCGCCCGAGCGGTTTAATGCGGTTTTTCCTGCTGCACCAGAATCCACGGCTTGACCACCACCGTCCATAGCGCGGCATCGGCTTCCAGCCAGGCGCTCGCCTGCGCGTCGCTGACCTTGCCGACACGGCTCTCCGCCATCCATCGCGCGACCGCGTCCTTGTCGTCGCCAGCGATGCGCAGCGCGACCTCGACCAGGTCGAGATCGGCGCTGACCGCGATCACCGTGCCGGCCGCGAAAAAGCGCAGCAGCTCGCTCCACTGCATGCGGGAAGTTTCTCCGTTGAGCTTGGCGCGGAGCGATTCGCCGTCCTCGTCGATCTCGGTCATGGCGGTCAATAGTGAGGCGGCTTTTCATTCGCTGGACCGGCGTCGCCGGCCGCTTCGCGCAGGGTCTTGACGTGCCGCGCAAGCGCCATGCACAGCGCTTCCAGCTCGTCGATTTTCCTCTGCTGGCGGTAGACGACCTGGTTCAATGTGTCCACCAGGTCTTCCTGCCGCGCGAGTTTGATTTCAATGTCGACCAGGCGGTCTTCGCTTGTCATGTTTTCCACTTTCTAAAATCAGCGTGCGATCCAGCCGCCCGAGCGGGGTTTCGCGCGTTGAGCTTTCCCGGGCGCTATTTTACGGGCTGTGCGCTTCCACGGTGCGGCGACGCGCAGGCCTTTCCGCGCGCCAAGTCCGGTCGCCGCAGTATCATGAACACCGCATTTTTCGTAAAGGTCACCCATGCGATCCACCAGAGCCAGCGCGGCCATCGCCCGCCTCAACACACGCGACAGCGATTACCGGTATTCACTCGGGATCAATGCCGCCGGCATGTTCCATCTGCTGCGCGCGGCGCCCGGCGCGGCGGCGGAAAAGATCAGCGACGATCTGCCGCTGGACGAGTTCGTGCAGCTGGTCGAGCGCACCGGGCCGCAGAAGAAGGCGAAGGTGAGCAGGTTCGATGCCGCCTTCGAAAGACAGCTCGGCAAACGCGGCGTTACGGAAGATTGAAACGCACAGAGGCGCCACGAATGGCGCCTCTGTGGCGATGCGTGCTGCGGGCTCAGGCCCGCGGACGATCAGAACTTGTGACGGATACCGACGTTGAATACCGACGGGTCCTGGCCTGCGGCAGCCGCGCCGCCCAGTGTCGCCAGACCGTCGTTCTTGAACTTGCCGTACGACGTGTACAGGTTGGTACGCTTGGACACATTATGTGTGTAGCCGATGGCCCACAGGTTGGTGTCGCGGTTGCCGACCAGATCGTCGTTGCGGCGGATGTACGATGCCAGGATGGTGCCGGCGCCGACCGGTGCGCTGACGCCGGCCAGCAGATCCTTGCTGTCGATCGAGGTCAGGCCAGTCGCGACATGGCCCTTGTTCCATGCGTACGCGAGGTGCGCCTTGACGATGCCGAAGTCGTAAGTGCCGCCCAACAGCGTGGTCTTCGAATCGCCGGTAGCGACTGCGCCGGTAGCCAGGTTCTGCTTGTGATAAGCCAGCAGCACGTTGATCGGGCCGACAGCATAGCCGGCGGACGCGCCGATCTGGCGGCCGGTCGAATTGCTGCCCGCCACTTCGCCCAGACTGTAGGCTAACTGGCCGCTGAACCCGCCCAGCTTCGGCAGGCTGTAGTTGATCGTGTTGTCGGCACGGTCGCCATACACATTGAACACGGTCGACGCATTGCCCGCCAGGCCGAGGCCGAACGGATCGACGTTTTCGACCGCGCTGCGGATCGGGTTGTACTGGCGGCCCAGCTTGACGGCGCCGAAGCCGCCGTTCACGCCGACGAATGCCTGACGGCCGAACAGGCGACCGCCCTGACCGAGCGCGCCGTTATCGATGCTGAAGCCATTTTCCAGCGTGAAGATGGCCGACAGCCCGCCGCCCAGATCCTCGACGCCCTTGAAACCCAGGCGGCTGCCGGACTGGATGCCGCTGTCGAGCGACGTGTTGTTGGCGACGCCGTTGTCGGTACGGCTGATGCCGGCGTCGGCAACGCCGTAGATGGTCACGTTGGTCTGTGCGGAAGCCACGCCTGCGAAGGCGCCCAGTACAGCAAATGCGAGAAGCGATTTTTTCATCGTTGATGATCCCTTGTTGATGGTTCGGAATTGAGTGCGTTTCGCGCGCCCGCCTGCTGTGTGCAGATGGGGAAAGCATGGAGCCGGACTGCGGCACTCGCCCTCATGCGAACGAGCGCATATGTCGTCATAAGCTCATACGAGGCGAGCGCATGCCAATATGCGTTTGATGAGGATGGGCGACGCGCCGACTCCGCTCACGCGCAGCCTTGCATTCGGAAACGATTGTGCGGAACGCAAGTTACAGCCTGATGACATGCGGCAAGGTGTGGCCGGAAAGCGACATGACACGCGCATATCATCCGGAAAAAAATGCCCGTACGCCGAGTGGCGACGGGCAAAGTCAACCCTTGGGGATTTAAGGAGACGGATCGCATCATGCCTGTTGCAAATGACCGGCTGATGACACCGTGCGTTCGTAGTCGCTGCGTGGGCACTGCGTGCCCACCGTACGGGATTCAAGCCTCAAGCCGCTCGCGGTTTCTGCAGCAAGGCCTTCAGATTCGCCAGCCGGTTCTGCGGCGTAATCACCTCCTCTTCGGTCGGCACCGCATCGCCCTCGTCCAGCTTCATCTCCTTGATGAAACGCGATACGTCGCAATGCACGCTCTCGCGTGCACGCTTTCTCTTCTTGCACCAGGTGATGTGCAAACTGCGCTGCGCGCGCGTGATGCCGACGTACATCAGCCGCCGCTCTTCCTCGATGCGCGCGGCGAGCGTGTCGATCGGCGCGTCGGGATCGCCCTTGTGCGGCAGGATGCCTTCTTCGACGCCGACCAGGAACACGTGCGGGAACTCCAGCCCCTTCGACGCATGCAGGGTCGACATGCGCACCGCGTCCGGCTCTTCGTCGCGGCCTTCGAGCATGGTCATCAGCGCCACCATCTGCGTCAGTTCGAGCAGGCTCTTTTCTTCCGCGCTGCCGTCCTTGCCGCCGGTGCCCTTCTCTTTCAGCCAGGTGGTGAAGTCGATCACGTTCTGCCATTTGCCTTGCGCCTGGCGCTCGTCGAAGGTGTCGTACAGATACGCCTCGTAATTGATCTCCTTCATCATTTCGTCGAGCAGCTCGGCGGCGTTTTCGCCGCGCTTGGAGGCGCGCGCTTCGAGGCCGTTGATGAAGTGGCAGAATTCGCGCAGCGGATGCAGCTGGCGGTCGGCGAGCTTCGATTCGATGCCGCCCTTGAACACGGCCTCGAACAGCGAGCATTGCCACTGGCCGGCGAAGGCGCCGAGCGCTTCCAGCGTCGACTGGCCGACGCCGCGCTTGGGCGTGGTGACGGCGCGGATGAACGCGGGATCGTCGTCGCCGTTGGCGACCAGCCGCAGGTAGCTGACGATGTCCTTGATCTCGGCGCGGTCGAAGAAACTCTGGCCGCCCGAGATCGTGTATGGAATGCGCTCCTTGCGTAGCGCCTGTTCGATCACGCGCGCCTGATGATTGCCGCGATACAGCACCGCGTAGTCGGAAAACTTCGCGCGACGCTCGAACTTGTGCGCGGAAATCATGATCGCGATCTGCTCCGCCTCCTGCTCGTCGTCCGGCATCGCGAGGACCTTGACCGGGTCGCCGAGGCCGTGCTCGGACCACAGCTGCTTCTCGAACAGTTTGGGATTGTTGGAGATCACCGCGTTCGCCGCTTGCAGGATGCGCGTGCTGGAGCGGTAGTTCTGTTCCAGCTTGATTACGTTCAGGTCGGGGAAATCGACCTGCAGCTGCTTCAGGTTTTCGATGGTCGCGCCGCGCCATGCGTAAATCGCCTGGTCGTCGTCGCCGACCGCGGTGAACATCGGCTTCTTGCCAATACCGGTGACCAGCAGCTTCACCAGCTCGTACTGGCAGGTGTTGGTGTCCTGGTACTCGTCGACCAGCAGGTAGCGCAGCTTGCGCTGCCAGCGGTCGCGCACCGCTTCATTGCTGCGGAACAGTTCCACCGGCAGCCGGATCAGGTCGTCGAAGTCGACCGCCTGATACGAAGACAAGGTCGCGACGTAGTTGCGGTAGATGCGCGCAGCTTGCGCTTCGTCTTCGGTGGCCGCCTGCTTCAACGCGGCATCGGGATCGACCAGGCCGTTCTTCCACAGCGACATCGCGGTCTGGATGCGGCGGATCAGCTGTTTGTCGGTGGTGACCGCGAGATCCTGCACCAGCGAAAAACAATCGTCGCTGTCCATGATCGAGAAGCGGTCCTTCAGGCCGAGTTCTTTCGCTTCGCGCCGCAGAATCTGCACGCCGAGCGAGTGGAAGGTGGAGACGGTGAGCTGCTTGGCCTGCTTCGGCTCCTTCAGCAGCCTGGCGATGCGCTCCTGCATTTCGAGCGCGGCCTTGTTGGTGAAAGTGACCGCCGCGATGTTGCGCGCTTCGTAGCCGCACTCTTCGATCAGGTGCGCGATCTTGGTGGTGATCACGCGTGTCTTTCCGGAACCGGCGCCCGCCAGCACCAGGCAGGGGCCATCCATGTAGCGGACCGCTTCGCGCTGCGGACGATTCATACCGTGCGTACCTGGAGAGGGGGAATGTGACATGCGGAAAACCGGGGCGGCGAAAGCGAGCCATTGTATCAGCGCGGCCGCTGCCGAATTGCGGAGTTGCATGTTCGCTACCGGAATAGTTTTCTTGCCATTGCGTTATGATTGACTGGCGTAGCGACTCTCTCTACGCCGGAGATCGTCATGAAACGGGCGCGCCATCTTGTCTTCATCTTCACACTGCTGTTGACCGGCTGCAGCGACCCGCCGGGCGATTATTTCCCCGGCTATGCCGAGGCGGAATACGTGCGGCTGGCGACGCCGATCGCCGGCACGCTGGTCAAGCTGAATGTGCAGCGCGGCGACCAGGTGCAAGCGAACGCGCCGGCATTCATCCTGGAACAGGAAAGCGAACGCGCGGCGCGCGAGGAAGCGGCCGCGCACGTGCAACGCGCGCAGGCGCAGTTGGCGAATCTGGAAAAAGGCAGGCGGCCCGACGAGCTTGCGGCGGTGCAGGCGCAACTGACACAGGCGGAAGCGGCGTTGCGGCTGTCCTCGAGCAATCTGGCACGGCAAAAAAAACTGGTGGCGGACAAGTTCATCTCTCCTGCCGCCGCCGACGAAGCGCGCAGCGCGGTCGAACGCGACCAGGCGCGCATGCATGAATTGCGCGCGCAGTTGCGCATCGCACGGCTCGGTGCGCGTGGTGATGAAATCGACGCCGCGCAACAGGACCTGAAGGCGGCCGCAGCGGAACTGGCGCAAGCCGAATGGAAACTGGCGCAAAAGACGCAGCGCATGCCGACCGGCGGCGAGGTCGCCGACGTGTTGTACCGCGAAGGCGAATTCGTGCAGGCCGGCAGTCCGGTGGTCAGCCTGCTGCCGCCGCAGAACATCAAGCTGCGCTTCTTCGTGCCGGAAGCGCTGCTCGGCGCATTGCACATCGGGCAGAACGTGGTGGTGCGATGCGATGGTTGCCAGCGCGCGATTCCGGCAGCGATCAGTCATATATCGCCAGCACCCGAGTACACATCGCCGCTCATCTACAGCAAGGAGAATCGCGCGACGCTGGTGTTCATGATCGAAGCGCGCCCTGCCGCCGGCCAGGCGGCAGCGCTGCACCCGGGCCAGCCGGTCGAGGTCCGGCTGGCCGACGCCAAGACCGCGCAGTGATGGACGCGCCAACGCAGCCGATCATCGACGTGCGCGGCCTAACCAAGCGCTACGGCAATCGCACGGTGGTCGATCACGTCGACATGCGCGTGGCGCGCGGACGCATCTACGGTTTCCTCGGGCCGAACGGCAGCGGCAAGACCACCACGATACGCATGCTGTGCGGCTTGCTGACGCCGGACGAGGGCAGCGGCACCTGCCTCGGCTTCGACCTCCGCAAGGAGCCGCGCAAGATCAAGCGCGAAGTCGGCTACATGACGCAGAAGTTCGGCCTGTACGAAGACCTGAGCATCGAAGAGAACCTGGCCTTCATCGCGCGCGTGTATGAAGTGGCGGACGCGGCGGCGAAGGTGCAGACAACGCTGCAGCAGCTCGGTCTCGCCGGCCGCCGCACGCAGCTGGCCGGCGCCTTGTCCGGCGGCTGGAAGCAGCGCCTCGCGCTGGCCGCCTGCCTGCTGCACGAGCCGCAACTGCTGCTGCTCGACGAACCGACGGCCGGCGTCGATCCGAAGGCGCGGCGCGAATTCTGGGACCATCTGCACCAGCTCGCCGCGGACGGCCTGACGGTGCTGGTATCGACGCATTACATGGATGAAGCGGAACGCTGCCACCAGCTCGCCTACATTGCGTACGGTCATCTGCTGGCGCAAGGCAGCGCGCAGGAACTGATCGCGCAGGCGGCGCTGATCACCGTGTCGGTCAGCGGCGCGGAACTGGCAGCCATCGCGCAGGACCTGCGCGGTCATCCGGCGCTTAACGTCGCCTCCTTCGGCGCCACCCTGCATGTCAGTGCACAGTCCGAGCAGGAACTCGATGCCGCACTCGCGCCCTGCCGCGCGCGCGGCCTGCAGATCGTACCGATCGACACCACGCTGGACGATGTGTTCATCGCGCTGATGCGGCAAGCGGCCGACAACTACGCATCATGAACTGGTCGCGCCTGCTCGCCATCCTGATCAAGGAATTCCGCCAGATCCGGCGCGACCGCCTGACTTTCGCGATGATGGTCGGCGTGCCGATCATGCAGCTGGTGCTGTTCGGTTACGCGATCAACACCGATCCGAAGCATCTGCCGATGGCGCTGGTGCAGGCCGACCACAGTGAGTTCTCGCGCAGCCTGGTGGCGAGCCTGGAAAATTCCACGTACTTCCGCATCACCGAACGGCCGCGCAGCGAGGCGGACGGCGATCGCCTGCTGGATGAAGGCCGGGTGCAATTCCTGCTCGTGATCCCGCCCGATTTTTCTCGGCGCCTGCTGCGCGGCGAACAGCCGGCGGTGCTGCTGGCGGCCGACGCCACCGATCCGGCCGCGTCCGGCAATGCGCTGGCCGCATTGAACGCAATCGGTCGCCAGGCGCTGGCGCGCGACCTCAACGGCCCGCTGCGTCAGTTGCAAGCAACCGACGCGCCGTTCGAGATCCGCGCGCAGCGCCGCTACAACCCGGAAGGCATCTCACGCTACAACATCGTGCCCGGCCTGATCGGCGTGATCCTGACGATGACGATGGTGATGATGACCGCGCTGGCGATGACGCGCGAACGTGAACGCGGCACCATGGAAAACCTGCTGGCGACGCCGGTCAAGCCGCTGGAAGTCATGGTCGGCAAGATCGCGCCCTACATCCTGATCGGCTACGTGCAGGTGGCGGTGATCCTGGTCGCGGCGCGCCTGCTGTTCGAGGTGCCGATGGTGGGCAGCATGGCGCTGCTGTCGGTGGCGCTGGTGGTGTTCATCGCCGCCAATCTCGCGGTCGGCTTCACCTTTTCGACGATCGCGAAAAACCAGCTGCAGGCGATGCAGCTGACGTTTTTCTTTTTCCTGCCGTCGATGCTGCTGTCAGGCTTCATGTTTCCGTTTCGCGGCATGCCGGTATGGGCGCAGTGGATAGGAGAGGCGCTGCCGCTCACGCATTTTCTGCGTGTCGTGCGCGGCATCATGCTGAAGGGGAACGGCCTAGCGGAGATCGCATCGAACATGTGGCCGATCGCCCTGTTCATGTTGATTGCGGGAGTCGTTGCGTTGAAGCGGTATCGGCAGACGCTCGACTAAGGACACGAAACCGGCCGTGGCCGGCGAAGACCTGCCTGGCTACGCCTGTTGCGGTGCGTGCGCGGCGTGCTTGCCGCCCTGCTGCGCGTGAAAATAGGGGGCGCCTGCCATCATCAGCAAGCCGATCAGCAGCGACAACACCGCGAGGATCGCACCGCCGATGTCGAGCAGCCGGTTGCGCCGCTGTTCGCGCAGCAGCAGCGTGTGATCGTACTTCCGGCGCCGCACCGGCGACGACAACACCAGGTAAGCCTGGCGCAGCATTTGCACGCGCACGCGGTCTTGCTTGCGCAGCACGCCGCCGCGATTGCCGGCGAAATGCCGGTTCAGGCAATGGTGGTAGCCGTGCTCGATGTCGGCCAAGGTCGCGTAGCGAGATACGCCAAGCAGATCGTAGAGAGTTTTCATATCACATGCGTTCGTGACAACGTTCGCCTTTATAGCGAAAGCCGCCGGCGGCAACAATCCCGCGTTTATGGGAGCGAGCGGCAAAACATTATCATTCGGATAACGAAGATCGCCGCCCTGATAAATTCGCTTTTTGCTACTGCAAACTGACGGCATAATTGACGCGACGCAACCCGACACCGAGCGCCATGACAAACGACAATCCCATCCCGATTGCCGACCTGCATTTTCTGATTGCGGAAGATGACGAATTCCAACGCCGCTGGCTGGCCGTGATGCTGAGCAGGCTCGGCGCGCAACACATTGTCGAGGCGGAAAACGGCCGCGTCGCGCTAGACCTGCTGCGCACAAACCGGTTGATCGACATCAGCTTCATCGATCTCAACATGCCGATCATGGACGGCATCGAGCTGGTGCGCCATCTCGCCAACGGCGACCATCCGACCGCGATCGTGCTGACCAGCGCGCTCGGTTCGGCGCTATTGTTCTCGGTCGAGACGATATCGAAAGCCTACGGCACCCACCTGCTCGGCACTTTCGAAAAGCCGGCGACGCCGGAAATATTGCAAAACCTGATCGCGCAATACCAGCCGCCGCAAGCGCGCGCAAACCAGGTCAGGAAAGCGCTGCCGGTATTCACGCTGGAAGAGATCCAGCAAGGCTTGCAGGCCGGCCAGTTCGAACCGTTCTTCCAGCCGAAGGTGGAACTCGCGACCGGCAAGGTGAAGGCGGTCGAAGCCTTCGCGCGCTGGCGCCACCCGCAATACGGACTGGTCACGCCGCGGACCTTCATCCCGGTGCTGGAAGCCGGCGGCGACATGGAAACATTGACCTGGATCGTGATCGAGCGTTCGGTCGCCGCCTGCCGCGGCTGGCATGATCAGGGGCTGATGCTATCGGTGTCGATCAACCTGTCGGTGACGTCGCTGGCCGAGCCCGGTCTTGCTGAAAAAATTCTCGCGCACATCGCGCAGCACGGCATCGAGACACAGTACATCACGTTCGAAATCACCGAGCTGATGGCGATGACCGACGTGCCGGTCTGCCTGGAAAACCTGGCGCGCCTGCGCATGAAAGGTTTCGGCTTGTCGATCGACGATTACGGCACCGCGCATTCCAACCTGCAACAGCTGCTGCGGATTCCCTTTCTCGATCTCAAGATCGACCGCTCGTTCGTCGCCGGCGCATCGCAAAGTGGCCAGATGCATATCGCGCTCAGCTCTTGCCTGGACCTGGCAAGAAAGCTGCGCCGCAATTCGGTTGCGGTCGGCGTCGAAACGCGCGAAGACTGGGACCTGTTGCGCGACCTCGGCTGCACCTATGCGCAGGGCTATTACATCGCCCAGCCGATGGAACGCGACGCGGTACCGGGCTGGGTCGACGAATGGTCGCAGTTTTTCTGACGCGGCTTGCGTGATCCCTTACACTGGCGCCTTGTCCGTCGGTGTAACGCATCATGAAATTTGCCCATCTGGTCGAAATCAACAACCCTCTCAATCCGCTGGCCGATCCGCTGTCGCGCGAGCAACTCTGGCGCGGTCTGGTGCTGCGCGCGGAAAACCCCAAGCTGTTCGTGCCCTATCTTGACGTCTGCAACATCCTGGAAAAATCGGAGCACATGCTGTCGCGCGAGCTGCGCTACGGCGAACTGACCGTGCGCGACCGCGTGACGTTTTTTCCGCAGCAGCGGGTGGTATATCACGTGCCGCCGCAGAAAGGCATTCCCGAATCGCAGCTGACGATGACGATCGAGGAACCGCAGGCCAATATTTTTTTCGTTCGCTTCGAATACGATGACGGCGCGAGCGAAACGGAAGACAACGCGGAAGCGTTCTACAACGATTTCCGCCGTTCGGCGTACAAGGAATCGGATATCGACACGATACGCACGATACGGGAAATGGCGGAGAGCGGCAGTTTGGGGTGAATCGCCCGCGACCGGCCGCCCTGCTGCGGCGAGAAAACGCCGGCCGCCATCATCGCGCGCACGCCAAACGTTTCTCGCCGCACACCGCTCCGCATCAATGCCGCTAATGGCGCCCGGTCACCTTTTCCACGCCATACCGGACCGCATCCTTCACTTTGTCCCATGCGCTTTCCGGGTGGCTTGACTCCCATTCGCTGCGCATTGTCGGTTCCGCATCTTCCCAGCGGTAATTCTTGTAGCGTTCGCTGCCGGCCATGGTCGAGCCGTAGCGGTACGCGGCGTCGTAGTCTTCATAACGCCCGCCCGCTTGTCCGTACGCGTTTTGCCAGTGCATGCGGTAATCGGAGTCCTCCGAGCTCATCGCGGTATCAGCATAGTCGCCGCTACGCATGTTATCGGTTGCGCCGAGCTGCTCGACTTCGACAGCGGTGGCGCGCAGCGTGTCCTTGATGCCGGTGGTTTGCTGCGACAGGTCCTCGGTCGCGCGTATGGCCTCCGGTACCGCCGGCTCTTCCGTCGTGTCGCGCTGCCGCTGATATACGCGCACGCCACCGCGCTGCACGTCACGCTGGCCTGCTTCCACTTCTTCCCCGGCCACCGGAACGCTGCCAGCGTCGGCGGTCTCGCGCGCCTGTCCAAACAGGCTGCGGTCCTTTTCGATTTCGCTGTCGGTAAACATTGGCGCGGTTTCATCGTAGCCGCTCCAACCCTGGGTCCGCCAGTGCGCGGAACGCTCGTCGATATCGACCGGATCGTGGCGGTTCATGATTTCGGTCGCGCGGTCGCGTTGCTCCTCGCTGGCGGCATTGACGGTCAGCACGCAGCTGCCACGCCGCACCGCTTCCGAATAGATGTCCCTATGTTCGTGATGCTCCTCCATGCCGAACAAGGAACGGAAGAAATGACCGATGCCGGAACCGCCCGCCTGCTCGCTGCCGCGCGCAATGCCGTTGTCGGAGTCGGGGCTCAACCGCACGTCGCCGCGAGAGAACCCGCTGGAAAGCAATTCATTCAATGCATTCTGCGCCTGGGTATAACTGTCGTAGACGCCTACCACGGTATTTTCCATGATCAGTCTCTCCTATAAAAAACCAGGTTGTCCGGCAAATCGTCCGGGCCGGAGTATTGACCTGAGTGGAACTGCGCAGGCATAAGCCATGCCACCGCGCTTGCGCAGCAAGGCCGGCGCACGGGTGCAAACGGCACGCAACTTTTTACCGGCTCGATGGAAAAAATTACAGGAGCGCGGCAAGTCAGCCGTCGATATGCGCCAGCAAGGGCAAATGATCCGACGCCACCCGCGCCAGCGGCGACGCATGCGCCTCCACATGCACCAGCCGGTGCCGCGGCCGGATCCAGATCCGGTCCAGCGCGAACAGCGGGCGCCGCGACGGAAAGGTGCGCGGCGCCGGCACCGCCTGGAAATGCGATACCAGCCAGCGCAGCGCGCGGCCCCAGACGAACCACTCGTTGATGTCGCCCAGCAGGATCACCGGCATCTCTTCGGTATCGAACACCTGCAATAGCCGGCGGATCTGATCACGCCGCTCCGCCGGCCGCAGTCCGAGATGCGTCGCCACCACGCGCAACAAGTGGCCGTGGCAATCGACGTCGGCGTCGAGCGCGCCGCGCGGTTCGCGGCTACCGAACGACAGGTCGATGGTGCGCACCGACAGGATCGGATAGCGGCTCAGCACCGCGTTGCCGTAGCGGCGCTCCGGCCGGTCGCAGGCCGGCCCCTCGGCGGCGGCGTAGCCGGTCGCCTTCTGCAGCAGCGCCAGCACGTTCGGCGTGTTGCCGCCGCCCAGCGGCACTTCCTGCAGGGCGACGATGTCGGCCTGCATTTCGCGCAGCACCTTGGCCACGCGCTCGGGCGCGAAGCGGCCGTCGCAGCCGACCGCGCCGTGAATGTTGTAGGTGGCAATGGTGAGCGGCCAGGGATCGAGACCGGATGTCGCCGCATGCAGCGGCGGTGCGCCGGCGTTCGCTTCATGCCTCACGCCGCGTGATCCTCTCTGCGCTTGAGCAGCTTTTGCAGGCCGATCGCCAGCGCGATGATCGAGGCCGCCACCAGGCCCAATACGGCGATCGTGCCGGAACTCGGATTGCGCACCGCTTCGGCCAGATGATGCACGAAGGTGACGGTCAGCATAATGCCCGGCAACATGCCGAGCAAGGTGCCGATCAGGTAGTCGCGCAAGCGGATATGCGATGCGCCGGCCACCACGTTGACCACGGTGAACGGCGCCACCGGCAGCATGCGGACCACCACCATCGCGACGATGCCGCGCCGTGCGATGCGCCGGCTGAGGCGATTGATGCGCGCGCCGAGAAATTTTTGCACCGTCTCGCGCCCCAGCCAGTGGCCGATGCCGTAGCTGACGGTGGCGCTCAGCAGCGTGCCGCCGATCGCGTACAGCGCCCCGTGCAGCGGGCCAAACACGATGCCGGTGACCGCGATCAGCAGCATCACCGGCACCAGCGCCAATCCGGCCACCACATAGCCGGCAACCACCGCCAGCGGCGTGAACGGCAGCGCGTCGAGGTTACGCGCGAACGCCACCAGCGCCGCCAGGTTGATCCAGTCGCGCAACGGCGTCCAGCGCCATGCGAGCGCCAGCAAGGCCAGCGCGAGCGCCAGCAGGCCGACGCCGATCAGGCGGCGCGGCGCCGGCTTGCGCGCTTCGTTCGGCACGAATTGCTCGACCAGCTCATCCGGGTCAATCGGTTTTTCCGGATCGAACAAGGCTTGCTCGGGAATCAGCGCGTCGAGCTCGGGCGTGGTGCGCGGCTCCAGCGTTCGCAAGGTACGCTCCGACCGCTGCAGCGCCGCCACCGCGCGGTGCAGGCTGTGGTGACGGCACACTTCAGCGTCGACCGTTTCCGGCGCGCTATCGAGATGCTCGGCCAGCAGCCGGCAGCGCAGCCGCGCGATCGCCGCGCCGACCTGCTGGTTGCCGCGCGCCTCGATGGTGATGTTGCACTCGGTATCGAGCGCCATCGAACGGCTGCTCAGATTGGCCGAGCCGATCGAGAACAGCTCGTCGTCGACCGCGAACACCTTGCTGTGCACGTTCAGGCAACCGTCGCCGAGGCCGGGCAATTGCGGGCAATACATACGATAGCGGCCGTAACGGTCGGCCTGCCGCAACCGCCCGTGCACGCGCGCGCGCAGCACGCCCATGGTGAACCGCTCCAACCAGCCGCTCTGCGTCTGCGGCGAAATCACCAGCACCTCGGGGCCATCCGCCTCACCGAGGCGCGCGGCGAGCGCGTTGGCGATCATGCCGGACGTGAAGTACTGGTTTTCGAAAAACAGATGGCGGCGCGCGGACGCAATCGCGTCCAGGTGCAATTGCCGCACTTCATGCACGCCGGTGCGTCCATCGAACGCCGGCTCGGTGCGCGAAATCGCGATGTCGATGTCGGTCAGATCGGGCGCCACATCCACCGGCCACGGATCATGAGACGCGTCGCACAAGGCCGCCGCCGCTTCGCCGCAGGCACGCTGCCAGCGCATGCGCGCCAGTTCGCCGAGCGCGCGCGCGGCATCGCCGTCAACCATCGCTTGCACGTCATGAAACGGCGCATGCGGCTTGCCGTCACTGTCGCAACGCAGCGGCGCATGCCCCGCATGTTCCGGCGTATCCCAGCGACAACGGGTGAGGTCGAGGCCGCCGACGAACGCCACGCGGTCGTCGACCACCACCACCTTCTGGTGATGCGAGCCGCCGATCGGATGTTTCGGGTCCATGCGGAACGCCAGACGGCGATGCGTGCGCCAGTCGAGCTTGTAGACCGGCAGCCATTCGCGCTCGAGCGCATACAGCATCGCGAAATCCCAGTTCAACACATACGCGCGCAAGCCCGGACGCGAGGCCACCACTTCATGCAGAAAATCGCCGAGCGCTTCCGGATAGCCGTCGTTCGCGCCCTCCGGCACCAGCCGCGTGCGGCTGTCGATATCCCAGCTCAGGATGAACACGCTGTGCCGCGCATTGCGGATCGCGGCGCGCACCGCGCGGAAATAGGCATCGGCATCGACCAGCATGCAGAAGCGCCGTGCATGTTCGATGCGCCAGCAATTACGCCCCGGCTGCAGCAGCCCGGGCACATCGGTGCGAGGATCAACGCGCTGTTCTAATGCCATGCTCGGGCTGTCGAAGGGAAACAGGAGTGTTTCTCCCATTCGACGCGCAGCGTTTCGGGAAGTTTCGGCGCGGCTGGGTGGCAACGGCACCCTTGCTTGCCGTGCGGCTAGGATCGGCGCAATGGTTCATTCTCGCCAGCGTCAGTTTGCGCTGATCGTCGCGGTCAGCCAGGTAGCCGATGATCGGCCCCGATATGGTTGCGGCGCTCGTTCAGATATCTACCGGATCCACTTCCAGCGACCACCTGGCGCGCGTCTTCATCTCGCGCAGCGCCGCCATCCACGCCTTCAGGAACGCTTGCAGCGCCGGCCGCGACGGCGACTCGGCCAGCAGTTGCGCACGGTCGACGTTGGCGACGCGCGTCATGCTCATCGGAATCGGATCGTTGATGGTGATGCCGGGATGCTCGACACAGGTGGCCGCCTGTTGCAGGAAATCGAGCGCAACCTGCAATTCCCTCGCTTCGGCGCGCAGCAGGGCCTGGTACATGAACGGCGGCACGCCGGCCTGCTGCCGCTCTTCGAGCAGCCCGCCGGCGAAGCGGTCGTAATCATGCGCCATCACCGCCCCATACAGCGGATGCTGCGGATAACGCGTCTGGATCAGTACTTCGCTCGCATTGCCGCCCTCCTTGCGCCCGGCGCGCCCGGCTCTGCCGGCGACCTGCATCAATTGCGCGAACAGCCGCTCGCTGGCGCGGTAGTCGTGCGAGAACAGCGCAGTGTCGGGATTGAGCACACCGACCAGCGTCAGGTTGCGGAAATCGTGGCCCTTGGCAACCATCTGCGTGCCGATCAGGATGTCGACCTCGCCGCGATGCACGCTGTCGAATGCCGCTTGCGCGCTGCCCTTGAGGCGGGTCGAATCGGCGTCGATGCGCATGATGCGCGCCTGCGGAAAAATCTGCTGCAGGCCCTCTTCGACGCGCTGCGTGCCGCGCCCGAGCGGCTGCAGGTCGACGTTGCCGCAAGTCGGGCAGGATTTCGGAATGCGCAGTTCGAGACTGCAATGGTGGCAGCGCAGCCGGTGCTCGGGCTTGTGCAGCACCATGAACGCGGTGCAGCGCGGACAATTGCCGATCCAGCCGCAGGCGTCGCAGGCGAGCACCGGGGCGTAGCCGCGCCGGTTGAGGAACAGCAGCGACTGTTCGCCGCGCTCCAGCCGCAACTTCAACGCGCCGACCAGCGTCGAGGTCAGGCCCTCGCCCGGCTTGTCGCGCTCCATGTCAATCAACCGCACCTTCGGCAGCACCGCGTCCTTCGATGCGCGCTCGCGCAGCTCCAGCTTTCGATAACGGCCGGATTGCGCATGCTGCCAGGTTTCCAGCGAGGGCGTGGCGGAGCCGAGCACGATCGGGATTGCCAGCTGGCGCGCGCGCCATACCGCTAGGTCGCGCGCCGAATAGCGCAAGCCTTCCTGCTGCTTGTACGACGGATCGTGCTCCTCGTCGATGATGATCAGTTTCAGCTGCGGCAGCGACGCCAGGATCGCCAGCCGCGTGCCGAGCACGATGCGCGCGTGGCCGAGATGGCCGGCCAGCCAGTGGCGCAGGCGCTCGCCTTCGGCCAGTCCGCTGTGCAGCGTGGCGATCGGCACCTCGGGAAAGCGCGCACGCACATTCTGTTCGAGTTGCGGCGTCAGGTTGATTTCCGGCACCAGGATCAGGATTTGCGCGGCGCCGTCCTGCGCCAGTATGCTTGCCGCCGCCCGCAGATACACCTCGGTCTTGCCGCTGCCGGTGACGCCATACAGCAGCGTCGGCGCAAACCCTTGCGCGCCGGCGATCGCATCGGCGGCCTGCTGCTGCGCCGGCTTGAGTTGCGGCGCGGCGGCCGGCGCCGTCTGCGGCGCGGGAACGGCCTTGGCGATCTTCTTCAACGCGCGGTCGAGCGACACCGTGTTTTCCGCGCGCAGGTTTTTCGGCAGTCCGGGCAGCGCGACCTCGCCCAGCGGGCGCTGGTAATATTCGGCCGCGAACGCACACAAGGCGAGCCACTCCGGCCGCAAGGGCGCGAGCTGGCTGCGCACCGCGATCACATCCTTCAGCTTGTCGACCGCCACTTCACTGCGCTGGCGCACGGCGACGATCACACCGGCCACCTCGCGTCGGCCGAACGGCACCAGCGCGAGTTGGCCGGGCAACGGCGCATCACCGTCGCCATTCCAGCGATAGTCGAAGCAGGTGTCGAGCGGAGCATCGAGCGCAACGTTCAGGAAAAGCTGTTTCACAGACTTAATGTAATTATTGAAGATTTTTGATAAATCCCCGTTTCATAAGGGCTTTTTGAGTAATCCACAAACACTGTGGATAACTTTGTGGACAAGATACTCTTGACAGCCGGAAAGCCCAGATTTCATGCGGGTTTCAAGAAATTGCCTGTTTCCAAAGCAAAAATAAAGTCATTTAAAATCAATTACTTAAAATGTCAGCTTGTTGACAAAAAATATTCTGCTCCAAAAAAGTTGTTGCTTTGCACAAGCAGCGCGGCAACTTGATTATGTGAATAAGTGAAGATGGGCAGCTGCCGCTTGGTTCCATTTTGCTCATATATGCTGGCAAGCAATCTTCTTTTTCCACATGAAAAAGATACATTCTTGCGATCGTGCGCCGAGATTCGAAAGGAAAGTCAAGAGGGTAGTTTTTCGAAGCTTCACCCGCATTGCTTCAGAGAACTTAATGTAATTCTTGAAGAATTGGCCTAAATCCTCGATTCATAAGCGCTTTTTAAACTATCCACAAAGTCTGTGGATAACTTTGTGGACAAAGCCCTCTTGACAGCCGCAAAAGCCTGATTTCATGCGGATTTCAATAAAATGCTAAATTGAAAAGCAAAAAATTTAGCCATTAAAATCAATGAGTTACAAAATCGATTGCGCCAGGAAAAATAAACGAAAATAAATTTTTTCATTTCTTTTCGCCAAGCTGATTATGTGAATAAGCGCCCGCAAACCGGTCCAGAAGTGTTGCTCTCTTGCGCCTTATCCATTGCGGAGAAACAAAAGGGGATTAGCTGCCGGCGCGCATTGTGCGGCTTACTTCATGCACCGCCTGCACCAGCACCGATACCGACTCCGGCGGCGTGAATTGCGATATGCCGTGGCCGAGGTTGAATACATGGCCGCTGCCGCTCGTCGGCTGACCGAACGACTCCAGCAGCTTGGTAACTTCCGCGCGGATCTGTTGCGCTCCGGCGAACAGCACGTTCGGATCGAGATTGCCCTGCAGCGCCACTTGGTGCCCGACCCGCGCGCGCGCGGCGCCCAGGTTCACCGTCCAGTCGAGGCCGACCGCATCGGCGCCGATGTCGGCAATCTGCTCCAGCCAAAGTCCGCCGCCCTTGGTGAACACGATCGCCGGTATCTTCGCGCCGGCCTGCTCGCGCTTCAGCCGGCCGACCACCTCGCGCATGTAGTGCAGCGAAAACTGCTGATAGATGCCGTCGGCCAGCACGCCGCCCCAGGTATCGAAGATCATCACCGCCTGCGCGCCGGCATCGATCTGCGCGTTCAGGTAGTCGGCGACCGCCGCTGCATTGGTCTGCAGGATGTGATGCATCAGGTCGGGGCGCTGGTACAGCATGGTCTTGACGGTGCGGAAATCGTCTGAGCCGCCGCCTTCGACCATGTAGCAGGCGAGCGTCCACGGGCTGCCGGAAAAGCCGATCAGCGGCACGCGGCCGTTCAGTTCGGTGCGGATCTGGGTGACCGCATCGAACACATACTGCAGCGATCCGGGCGGCGGCGCTTGCAGCGCCAGCACCGCCTTTTCGTCACGCAGCGGGCGCTCGAATTTCGGCCCTTCGCCTTCGGCGAAATACAGGCCGAGGCCCATCGCGTCGGGCACCGTCAGGATGTCGGAAAACAGGATCGCGGCGTCGAGCGCATAGCGGTCCAGCGGCTGCAGCGTGACTTCGGTTGCATAGCCCGGGTTCTTCGCCAGACCGAGGAATGAGCCGGCGCGCTTGCGCGTCGCGCAGTACTCGGGTAGATAGCGGCCGGCCTGGCGCATCAGCCACAGCGGCGTGTAATCGGTCGGCTGGCGCAGCAAGGCGCGCAGGAAGGTATCGTTCTTGAGAGGCGCGAATATGGATGGCATAAGTCAACTTTCAATAAGCCGTCATTATCGCCGATGCGGGCCGATTGCAGCGCGGTTCAGGGCCGCAGAATCTTGCCGTGCTGCTCCTCGTCGGCGATACGCCGGATATAGGCGGCGAAATCCGGGTCTTCGCCGCGCAGCAGTTGCGGCAGCAGGTAGTAGAAATCCTCGCGCCGGCACCATTCGCGCATGTAGTCGTCCCACGAATTCCAACGCCGCAATGCGACGCCTTTCAAGTCCCCCTCGTACGACACGATGTAGGCGCGCTCGAACAAGGCAATCAGCATCTCGAAGATGATCAGCATGCGTTCGCGCTGCTGGTCGTTGAGATCAGCGATCATAGTGGCGCTGCGCAGTTGCAGGTCCGGATTGTCGAGCACGATCTTCAGGAAATCGTTATACGCGTTCTGCAGCAGTTGATACGCCTCCTCATCCTCCGCATCGCGCTCCTTGCGCTGCTCGAACAGGAACAGGAAGATCGCGAACGGCAAGGCGAACACGGTGACGACGAAGCTGGCGGTTTCCCAGAAATCCGGATCGAGAATGAAATGCATGGCGGCCCTCGGCGGTATGCCTGTTATCGTACCGTCATTTGCCGACGCACCGGCGATTCGCCTAACAGTTGGCGTTCAGGCCACCGACGGCACCAGACACGCGACCCGCGCCGAGCAGGCATCCGCCAGCAGTTGCGCCCACGCGCTGCAGCCGGCGGCGGACGGATGGTAGCCGTCGGACGCCATCATGCTGCGATCGTGCGTATCGAGCGCCAGCGGCACATGCAGCGTACGCGGCCGGCCGTGCGCCAGGTCACGCGCAGCGACATCGAGCGCCTGCGCCTTGAGGCCCATCACCCAGCGCAGCGGCTGCGGCAATGCCGGAAAATGCGCGAGCGGCGGCACGCCAGACAGCAGCACCAAACGCGGCCGGCAGCGCGCGTCGAGCGCACTCATTACGGCAAGCAAATCGCCGCGCCAGCGGGTCACCGGCCGGAACGCGGTCGCATCGTTGACGCCGAACGCCACCAGCGCCAGATCGACCGGCTGCGGCGGTACCAGCGGCAACACCTGCTCGATCGCCTCGCGCGCGGTGATGCCGTTCTTGCCGCAGGCACGCCAATGCACCGGCCGCTGCAAGCGCGCCGACAGTGTGCGCGCAAGTCGGCCGCTGATCGCCTCTTCATGCGTGCCGACGCCGACCCCGGCCACCGGCGACTCGCCCAGCGCCAGCAGCGACAGCGGCGCCGTACGATGTGCGGCACCGGCGATGCCTTCGGTCGGCCCGGCCGCTTCCGGCAGGCGCGGGGTGACGCGCCGGGTATGCCTGCCTTGCACAATCAGCAAGGGCAGCAGGGGCAAGGCGATCAATTCGGGCAGAAAGCGGCGCATCGCGGGCAGGGTCAGCGCATATGCATCGCGTGTTCGACCTTGAGGCACTTGTCCATCACCACCAGCAAGCCGGCTGCTTCCGCCTTGGCCGCGGCGGCTTCATCGACGACGCCGAGCTGCATCCACACGCAGCGCGCGCGGATCGCGATCGCGTCGTCGGCGATGGGCATGATGAATTCCGATCTGCGGAAGCAGTCGACGATATCGATCGTCCTACCCTCTTGCGCCATCGCGGCGGCCGCGTCATGCAGCGTCGGATGGCAGGGCTCGCCGAGGATCCGCGCGCCGGCATGGGTCGGGTTGACCGGCACGATGCGGTACCCGTGTTGCTGCAGGTAGTGTGCGACCTCGTTGCTCGGCCGGTCGGGATTGGTGGACAAGCCGACGACGGCAATCGTCTTGCTTTCGGCCAGGATATCCGCAACGGCTTTTTCTTCGTGGTACATGGAAATCCCGATTCGCGAAATAGAAAAAGGCAGCCGAAGCTGCCTTTTCATTGTACTGCCAAGCTCTTGTCAGCGTTTTTGACGCAGCTTCTGAATTGCCGCCAATTGCGCGACAGCCGCGGCCAATTCCGCCTGTGCTTTCGCATAATCGATCGCGGATTCGCGATTGGAGAGCGCTTCTTCGGCCAGCTTCTTGGCTTCGGCCGCCTTCGCCTCGTCCAGGTCGGCACCGCGGATCGCGGTATCGGCCAGCACGGTGACCGTGTTCGGCTGCACTTCGAGGATGCCGCCGGCCACGAAGACGAACTCGTCTTCCGCCTGCCCCGGCACCTTGATGCGCACCGCACCCGGCCTGATGCGCGTGATCAGCGGCGTGTGCATCGGATAGATGCCCAGCTCGCCCGCTTCACCTGGCAGCGCGACGAACTCGGCTTCACCGGCGAAGATTTCCTCTTCGGCGGAGACGACGTCTACGTGAATAGTGTGTGCCATGTTAGAACCTTTTATGTTCGTCTGAAGGCCTGGATTCGCCCCCTCTCTTGCAGAGGAAGGGGCAAAACGGCATTACTGGATCTTCTTGGCCTTTTCGATGGCTTCGTCGATCGTGCCGACCATATAGAACGCTTGTTCCGGCAGGTGATCGAGTTCGCCGGAAGCGATCATCTTGAAGCCCTTGATCGTGTCCTTCAGCGAAACGTATTTGCCCGGCGAGCCGGTAAACACTTCAGCAACGTGGAACGGCTGCGACAGGAAACGCTGCATCTTGCGAGCGCGCGCCACCACCAGCTTGTCTTCCGGCGCTAGTTCGTCCATGCCCAGAATCGCGATAATGTCGCGCAGTTCCTTGTAGCGCTGCAGCGTGCCCTGAACGGCGCGTGCGGTCTCGTAGTGATCCTGGCCGACGACGTTCGGGTCGAGCTGACGCGAGGTGGAATCGAGCGGATCGACCGCCGGATAGATACCGAGCGAAGCGATGTCACGCGACAACACGACGGTGGAATCCAAGTGCGCAAACGTGGTTGCCGGCGACGGGTCGGTCAAGTCATCCGCAGGCACGTACACGGCCTGGATCGAAGTGATCGAACCGGTCTTGGTCGAGGTAATGCGCTCTTGCAGGCGACCCATTTCTTCGGCCAGCGTCGGCTGGTAGCCCACCGCGGACGGCATACGGCCCAGCAGCGCGGACACTTCGGTACCGGCCAGCGTGTAACGGTAGATGTTATCGACAAAGAACAGCACGTCCTTGCCCTCGTCACGGAAGCCTTCCGCGATGGTCAGGCCGGTCAGCGCGACGCGCAGACGGTTGCCCGGCGGCTCGTTCATCTGGCCGTAGACCATTGCCACCTTGGAGTTTTCCGGATTCTCGAGATCGACCACTTTGGCGTCGGCCATTTCGTGGTAGAAGTCGTTACCCTCGCGAGTACGCTCACCCACGCCGGCGAACACGGACAGACCCGAGTGCGCCTTGGCGATGTTATTGATCAGCTCCATCATGTTCACGGTCTTGCCCACGCCGGCGCCGCCGAACAGGCCGACCTTGCCACCTTTGGCAAACGGGCAGACCAGGTCAATCACCTTGATACCGGTTTCCAGCAGGTCTTGCGACGGCGACAGTTCGTCGTACGCAGGAGCGCGGCGGTGGATCGGCGCAGTTTGCGCGTTGGAGACCGGACCGCATTCGTCGATCGGGTTGCCCAGCACGTCCATGATGCGGCCCAGAGTCGCTTTACCGACCGGCACCGAAATCGGTGCACCCGTATTCTGGATCTCCATGCCGCGACGCAGGCCATCGGAAGAGCCCAGCGCAATGGTACGGACGATGCCGTCACCCAGCTGCTGCTGCACTTCCAGGGTCAGTTCGGAGCCTGCCATCTTCAAGGCATCGTACACCTTGGGCATGGCGTTACGCGGAAACTCCACGTCCACCACGGCGCCGATACACTGAACGATTTTGCCATCAGCCATTTTCGTTCCTTCAATATTTGAGTTTAGATTCTTTACGCTCAGTCGCCTGATCAGACCGCAGCCGCGCCGGCGACGATCTCGGACAATTCCTTGGTAATCGCTGCCTGGCGGGTCTTGTTGTAGACCAGTTTCAGCTCGCCGATCACGTTGCCTGCGTTGTCGGTCGCGGCTTTCATCGCCACCATGCGCGCCGATTGCTCGGACGCCATGTTTTCCGCGACGGCCTGATAAATCAGCGCTTCGACATAACGCACCAGCAGCTCATCGATCACGCTTTGCGCATCCGGCTCGTAGATGTAATCCCACGCGTGGGATGACTTATCCGCTTCCATGCGTTCGGACGACAGGGGCAGGAGCTGATCCAGCATCGGCTCTTGCTTCATCGTGTTGATGAACTTGGTGTAGCACACGTAAACCGCATCCAGCCTGCCTTCCTGGTAAGCGTCGAGCAGCACCTTGACGGGGCCGATCAGCTTTTCCAGGTGCGGCGTGTCGCCGAGTTGCACCGCATGCGACACCACCTTGGCGCCGATACGGCCCAGGAAACCCAGACCCTTGTTGCCGATCGCTACGGCTTCAATCTTCTTGCCTTGGCCTTCGAGCTCACGCACCTTATTGGTCACCACGCGCAGCACGTTGGTGTTCATGCCGCCGCACAGACCCTTGTCGGTCGTAACGACGATGATGCCCACCTTTTTTGCCGCGTCCTGCTTGACCAGGAACGGGTGCGTGTACTCGGGATTGGCTTGCGACAGATGAGCGGCGATATTACGAATCTTGTCACTGTAGGGACGGGCCGAGCGCATCCGGTCCTGCGCCTTGCGCATTTTGGATGCGGCGACCATTTCCATCGCTTTGGTGATCTTCTTCGTATTCTCTACGCTCTTGATCTTGCCGCGTATCTCTTTACCTGCAGCCATGAGTACTTACTCCTTTAGCTCCAGTTGGCTCAGAATGTTTTCTTGAAATCAGCAATCGCGGCGGCCAGTGCAGCTTCGCCGTCCTTATCGAGTTGCTTGGTTTCTTCGATCTTCTGCAACAGTGCGCCGTGGCTGGTCTTCATGAAATTGTGCAGGCCGGCTTCGAATGCAAGCACGCTCTTTACTTCGATGCTGTCGAAATAACCCTTGTTGACGGCGAACAGCGATACAGCCATCAGCGAAATCGGCAGCGGCGAGTATTGCGTTTGCTTCAGCAACTCGGTCACGCGGGCACCGCGGTCGAGCTGCTTGCGGGTCGCTTCGTCAAGGTCGGATGCGAACTGCGCGAACGCAGCCAATTCACGATACTGCGCCAGGTCGGTACGGATACCGCCGGACAGGCTCTTGATGACCTTGGTCTGCGCAGCGCCGCCGACGCGCGACACCGAGATACCGGCGTTGATCGCAGGACGGATACCGGCATTGAACAGCGAGGTTTCCAGGAAGATCTGGCCGTCGGTGATCGAAATCACGTTGGTCGGCACGAAGGCCGACACGTCGCCGGCTTGCGTTTCGATGATCGGCAGCGCGGTCAGCGAACCTGTCTTGCCCTTGACTTCGCCGTTGGTGAACTTTTCGACGTAGTCGGGGTTCACGCGCGCCGCGCGCTCGAGCAGACGGCTGTGCAGGTAGAACACGTCGCCCGGATAAGCTTCACGGCCCGGCGGACGGCGCAGCAGCAGCGACACCTGACGGTAAGCCACGGCCTGCTTGGACAGATCGTCATAAATGATCAGCGCGTCCTGGCCGCGATCACGGAAGTATTCGCCCATCGCGCAGCCGGAGTAGGCCGACACGTATTGCATCGCGGCGGATTCGGAAGCGTTGGCGGCAACGACGATGGTGTATTCCATCGCGCCGTGCTGTTCGAGCGCACGAACGATGTTCTTGACGGTGGATGCTTTTTGGCCGATCGCGACATAGATACATGTCATGTCCTGGCCTTTTTGGTTGATGATGGTATCAACCGCAACGGCGGACTTGCCGGTCTGGCGATCGCCAATGATCAGCTCGCGCTGACCGCGGCCGATCGGCACCATGGAGTCGATCGACTTCAGGCCGGTCTGCATCGGCTGCGACACCGATTGACGGGCGATAACACCGGGAGCGATCTTTTCGATCGGAGCGGTCAGCTTGGTGTTGATCGGGCCCTTGCCGTCGATCGGCTGACCCAGGGCGTTGACCACGCGGCCGCGCAGTTCCGGACCGATCGGCACTTCCAGGATGCGGCCCGTGCACTTGACAGTATCGCCTTCGGAAATGTGTTCGTACTCGCCCAGGATAACGGCGCCGACGGAGTCGCGCTCGAGGTTCAGCGCGAGGCCGAAGGTGTTGCCCGGGAATTCCAGCATCTCGCCTTGCATCGCGTCGGACAGACCATGGATGCGGACGATGCCGTCGGTCACGGAAATCACCGTGCCTTGATTGCGAATCTCAGCAGTTTCGCCAAGGCCTTGAATCCGGCTCTTGATCAGTTCGCTGATTTCAGACGGGTTGAGTTGCATGTTAACTCCTAATATTTGTTTCTCTGCTTACGCTAGAGGGCAAAGTCTCACGACGCCAGCGCTACGTACATTTGCTGCAGCTTGGCGCGCACCGAGGTGTCGAGCACCTCGTCGCCTACCGCCACACGTACGCCGCCGATCAGCGCGCTGTCCACTTTCACGGACGGATTGAGCTTGCGGCCAAATTTCTTTTCCAGCGTCGCCACCAGGTCTTTCACTTGTGCGTCGGTCATCTCGAACGCGCTCGTGATCTCCGCATCGGCGGCGCCTTCCGCTGCGTTTTTCAGCGCGTGGAATTGCGTACCGATTTCCGGCAACAGCGTCAGACGGCTGTTTTCAACCAGCATCACTACAAAGTTTTTCGCTTCGGCGGAGACGTTGGACTTCAACAGCGACAAGAACGTTTCGACAATCTGCTGATCCGAATGCTTCGGATTGCCGGCGAAAGACTTGACGTCGGGATGGGCGGCAACCACTGCCATTTCCGACACGAGGTCGGACCAGGCGGCAAGATTGCCGGACTTGGCTACACGAAACAGCGCTTCTGCGTAAGGACGAGCAATCGTTGCGAGTTCGGCCATGATTACAGCTCGGTCTTCAGTTGACTCAGCAGGTCGGCGTGCGCCGCTGCGTTCACCTCGCGCTTCAGGATCTGTTCGGCGCCCTTGACTGCGAGAGCCGCGACCTGGCCACGCAGTTCTTCGCGTGCATGAGTAACTTGCTGTTCTGCGTCGGCTTTGGCTGCGGCAATGATACGCGCGGCTTCTTCGGCGGCAGTTTTTTTGGCGTCTTCGATAATCGCCTGGGCGCGCTTTTCGGCGTCGCCGATGCGCTTCTGGCCTTCGTCGCGAGCGCCGGCCAGTTCAGCGTGCGCGCGCTTTTCGGCGGCAGCCATCTCTGCTTTGCCGCGGTCGGCGGCGGCCAGACCATTCGCGATCTTCTCGGCGCGCTCGTCGAGCGCTTTCATCAGCGGCGGCCACACGAATTTCATCGTGAACAGCGCGAGGATGAAGAAGACCACGAACTGCGCAAACAAGGTTGCATTTAAGTTCACGGTGTTTTCCTTCTCAGAATAACGAGAGCCGAACCCGATAATGGTCCGGCAGCTGGAAATCGACTTTAAGCCGGATTACTTCGCGATGAACGGATTGGCGAATGCAAACAGCATGGCGATACCGACACCGATCAGGAACGCCGCGTCGATCAGACCTGCCAGCAGGAACATCTTGGTTTGCAGCGTGTTCATCAGTTCAGGCTGACGAGCCGATGCTTCGAGATACTTGCCACCCATGATTGCGATACCGATACAGGCGCCGATAGCGCCCAGGCCGATGATCAAACCGCAAGCCAAAGCAACAAAAGAGATGTCAGTCATTTGAATTCCTCAAAGGTTAAAGTTAAAAATTAAAAAGCCAAAAAACAAACTTCGTTACGTACTACTTATCTTTCGATTCTTTACCGCTCTTAGTGAGCTTCATGGGCCTGACCGATGTACACCAAGGTCAGCATCATGAAAATGAACGCTTGCAAAAGCACGATCAGGATGTGGAAGATCGCCCAAATCGAGCCGGCGACCACGTGGCCGACGAAGCCGAAGGTAGTGGCCATCGAACCGAGCAGCGCGATCAGCAGGAACAGCAGCTCGCCGGCATACATGTTGCCGAATAGCCGCATGCCGAGAGACACGGTCTTGGCCGCGTATTCGATGATATTGAGCAGCAGGTTGAACGGTGCGAGCCAGATGCCGAACGGCGCGGCGAAGAGCTCATGAATCCAGCCGCCGACACCCTTGATTTTCAGGCTGTAATACACCATCAGCGCAAACACGCCGAGCGCTATGCCGAGCGTGCCGTTGAGGTCGGCGGTCGGCACCACGCGATGATGCGAGATGACGCTGTCGAGGCCGACTAGCTGGAAGAATGACGAGAACATGTCGACCGGCAGGAAGTCGAGCGAATTCATCAGAGCTACCCAGACGAACACGGTCAGTGCCAGCGGTGCGATGAAGCGGCGGTCGCCATGCACGATCGCTTTCGACTGGTCTTCGACCATTTCGACGACGATTTCAATGAAAGCCTGGAAGCGCCCCGGCACGCCGGACGTCGCATTGCGCGCGGCCAGCCACATGCACAGGCAGCCGAGCACGCCGGCGAACACGGACCAGAACATCGTGTCCATGTTGATGATCGAAAAATCGACGATCTTGTCCTGGTGCCCGGTCGAGAAGTGTCCGAGGTGGTGGACGATGTATTCGGACGCGGTGGGCGCGTGCGCTGCCGCTTCAGTGGTTGGAGATGACATGTCAGTGCCTAAATAATAAAATGATGTAACTTTTCAGCGCCACGATGAAGGCGGCGATCAGCGCCAGCCAATTCAAATCGCGATACAGCCAGACCACCGCGCCGAGCAGCGCGATTGTCAATGCAATCTTGACAAACTCGCCGATGAAAAACGTCATCGGATTGACAGCACCCGGCTTGCGCGCGTTGATGAACAAACGCAAGGCAAACAAACCATTCGGCACTACACAGCACAAACCACCGAGAAGCGCTGACACCAGCGCGTGCATTCCACCCAGCAGGCCGGCAATCAGGCCGACGATGACTGTAGTCGCAAATTGCAGGAGGACGACGCGCAGCATATTGGTCCGGAATCGTGCAATCCGTCGGGCTTGATGGCTGAACAAGCTCCGGCTACGGGCCGCGGTATTTCAAGGTAGTGCATCTTGTAAAACCACGGGATTATAAGTGTTTTCCACAGTCACCGTCAAACCCTTGCTGCCTCGCATCCCGGTAAAGCGATACGGTAAAACTACGATAGTCAAGCTGACAACATGAACGGTAAAAGGTGGACCAACGCGCGCTTCAATGCTGTTTCAGATTGCATTCGGTTTGACGGCAACCACGCTACGCCAAGCCTGTTCGCGATGTCCTTCGCGTGGTATTTTCAGGTTCACGATCAGGGTGCACTTATGACGCGCTCCGCGTCCCGATGAAATATCCGGGCTAGCCGGCGTTGCGGCCCAGCTCGTCCAGCCAGCGGCGGCCCTGTGGCCAATCGCCCAGGCCGCTGTCTCCGTTGAGGTGTCCGTAGCGCCCGAGGTCGTGAAAGTGAGCGGCCCAATCCACGGCCCAGGATCGCGCTTTGAGGATCGGGCACCAGGGATCGTCGGAGGATGCCACGACGATGCTCTTGAACGGCAGCGGCAGGCGCGGCATGGGGGCGAAGCCGGTCACAAATTCCGGAAAATCGATTCCCTCGACATCGGGCGGCGCGACCAGCAACGCACCTTTAACCTTGGTTGCATGGAGTGCCGCACCGTGTTCGCTCGCCCACCAGGCAGCAAGTGCGCAACCCAGGCTATGCGCGGCCAGCAACACCGGGCCCTCGATCGTCGCGATCGCGGCATCCAGGCTTGCCACCCAGTCGGCGCGCTTGGGGCGGTCCCAGTTCTGTTGGTTCACGCGCACGGCATTGGGCAGCATCTTTTCCCATAATGTCTGCCAGTGGCCTTCGCCGGAATTGAACAAGCCCGGAAGAATCAGAACGGTGTGTGTCATGCGCTTTTCTTTATGCTTGAACAGGCTGATTTTCCGCGCGCAGTTTCGCGATCAGGTCGTCCAGCGCATCGAGATCGGCGAAATCAATGATGAGCTGGCCCCTGTTTTTTGCGCCGAGCTTGATGGCGACTTGCGTGGCGAGCATATCGGACAGTTCTTCTTCGAGCCGCGCGATGTCGCGCGATTTTTCTTTCGCGCCGCGCGATTTGTTGGTGGGATGTTCGGTGGTCGCGCGTATCACCAGCTTCTCCGCTTCGCGCACCGACATGCGCTTGGCGACGACCTGATTCGCGAGCGTGATCTGCGTGGCGGCGTCCGCCGCCAGCAACGCGCGCGCATGGCCCATGTCGATGTCGCCGGCCATCAGCATCGTCTGCACCGGCTTGGCGAGATTCAGCAAGCGCAGCAGATTCGACACCGCGCTGCGCGAACGGCCGACCGCGCCGGCGGCCTGCTCGTGGGTGAAGTCGAAATCGGTGATCAACCGGTGGATGCCTTGCGCTTCTTCCAGCGGATTGAGGTCTTCGCGCTGGATGTTTTCGATCAGCGCCATCGCGGCGGCGGCCTGGTCGTCGACGTCTTTCACCAGCACCGGCACTTCGCTCAGGCCGGCGATCTGCGCTGCGCGGAAGCGCCGTTCGCCGGCGATGATTTCATATCTGTCGCTGCCGTTATGCGCGATCGGCCGCACCAGGATAGGCTGCATCAAACCCTGCGCCTTGATCGACGCCGCGAGTTCGTTCAGCGCGCCTTCGTCCATGCGCGTGCGCGGCTGGTATTTGCCGGCCTGCATCTGCATGACGTTCAGCGTCGATGGCGCGCCCGGCATGCTCGGCACCGCTTCGCTGATGTCGGACGAACCGCCGAGCAGCGCATCGAGCCCGCGTCCGAGCCCCTTGGATTTCTTGATAGCCATGATCTGCCTTACATTGAGTGGATCCGTTCGACCATTTCGGTGCCGAACGCGATATACGCCTGCGCCCCCTTCGACGACGGATCGAACGACACGCCGGGCATGCCGTACGACGGCGCTTCGGCCAGGCGGACATTACGTGGAATGATGGTCTTGAACACCTTGTCGCCGAAGTGCTGTTCGAGTTGCGCCGACACCTGCTGCGACAAGGTCATGCGCGGGTCGAACATCACGCGCAACAGGCCGATGATCTTGAGATCGGTGTTGAGCTTTGCATGCACTTTCTTGATGGTGTTGACGAGATCGGACAGACCTTCGAGCGCGTAGTATTCGCACTGCATCGGAATGATCACGCCATGCGCGGCGCACAAGCCATTCAAGGTCAGCATCGACAACGCCGGCGGGCAGTCGATCAGCACAAAATCGTATTCGCCGGCGACTTCGGCGATCGCCTCCTTCAGGCGCTTTTCGCGATTGTCGAGCTCCACCATTTCAACTTCAGCGCCGGCAAGTTCGCGATTCGCCGGCAGCACGTCGAACTTGCCGCTCTCCGAATGCTTGCGCGCGGTCCTGATGTCGGACATACCGAGCAATACTTCGTATACCGATGCGTCGAGTTCGGACTTGTTGATGCCCGCGCCCATCGTCGCATTGCCTTGCGGATCGAGGTCGATAAGCAGCACGCGTTGTTCAAGTTGGGCAAGACCGGCGGCGAGATTGACGGCAGTTGTTGTTTTACCGACGCCGCCTTTCTGGTTGGCGACGCAGAATATTTTGGCCATGTGGTTTTAGTTGGTAGTGAGTTTGATACCGAAGCCGATCAGGAAAATGCCGGCCGCCTTCGAGGCAAAAGCGGCGATATGCCGGTTGCGCGCCAGGCGTTTGGCGGCGACATTGCCTGCAAGCACCAACAGACTGCCATAAAACAGCGTGCAGCAGGAAATCACGGCCCCCATCGCCATGAAAGTGATGCTGCCCTGATGCGTGGCCGGATCGATAAACAGCGGGAAGAACGCCATGTAGAACACGATCGCTTTCGGATTGACCAGCGTGACCAGAAAGCCGCGGCGGAAATCGGCGGCATTCGAGAACGGCACGACGGCGGCGCCCCGCTCTTTCTTCGCGCTCAGCAGCTTGATACCGAGCCACGCGAGATACACGGCGCCGAGATACTGCAAGCCTTTGAACAACAGTGGATTCGCCTGCAACAGAGCGGCAACGCCGATGGCGGCGAGAAACATCAATACCGCGTCGCCCAGCATCAAGCCGGTCAGTGACGCAAAGCCGCCACGCACGCCGCGCTGGCCGGTGCAAGTCAGCACGCAGAAGGTGCCGGGGCCAGGCAGCATCAGGAATACCATGGCGGCGGCAATCAGTTGCCAGACGTCGGTGACGCCGATCGCGTGAAACATCGCACTCATTGCTGCTCCCCTCTTTCGATGAAAATCAGATGGCGCGCGGCGTCCAGGCCAGGCACGCTTAGCGCTTGCACGCCGGTGACGGCCCAGCCGGCCGGAAGGCGCGCGATTTCCCCGTCCGGCATTATGCCTTTCATTGCAATGAAGCGACCGCCGTCTTGCAATAGATGGCCGGACCAGCTGACGAAGTCATTCAGCTCAGCGAAGGCGCGCGAGGTGATCACGTCGAATTTGTGAGGCACCTTCAATTGTTCGACGCGTGCGGTGTACACGCTGACGTTGGCGAGCCCGAGCTCGGCCTTCGCCTGCATCAGGAAAGCGGTTTTCTTGTGCACGGTATCGATCAGCGACACGCGCAGTTCGGGCCGCGCAATCGCCAGCACCATGCCGGGCAAGCCGCCGCCGGCGCCAACATCGAGCACATCGTGCGCGGCGGCAAAGGCCGGCACCGCCGCCAGCGAATCCAGCAGATGCTGAATCACCATCTGGGCCGGATTGCGCACTGCCGTCAGGTTATAGACTGAGTTCCATTTTGACAACAACGCTAGATAGTCGATTAATTGCGTAATCTGCGCTTCGCTCAACTGGAGCTGCAGTGCATGTGCGCCGTCGACAAGCGCGCGCGTCAAATCATCGCGGTGAAATGCTGTCATGCGCGGCGATCCTCAGGCGGCCGCTTGAACGGACGCGAACTCCTTGAAACCGCCCTTTTTCAGATGCACCAGGAGCAGCGAAATCGCCGCCGGCGTCACGCCGGATATGCGCGACGCCTGGCCCAGCGTTTCCGGCCGGTGCTTGTTCAGCTTTTGCCGGACCTCGACCGACAGGCCGCGCACTTCCATGTAATCCAGCGCGGCCGGCAGCTTCAGGTTTTCGTAATGGTCATGACGTTCGACTTCGCGCGCCTGGCGATCGATATAGCCGGCATACTTGACCTGGATTTCGACCTGTTCCCTCACCGCATCGTCGACCACGCCGGGACCGGCAAGCTCCTGGCCGTCGACGCCCTTCAGCGTCATCAGGCTTGCATAGCTGACGTGCGGGCGGCGCAACAGATCAGTGAGCGCATACTCTCTTTCAATAGCCTTGCCTACCACGCGTTCGGCTTCCTCGGTGGCAACCAGACGGGGGTTGATCCAGGTCGATTTGAGGCGCACCATTTCCAGCGCGACGGCTTCGCGCTTACGCTCGAAGATTTCCCATTGCGCATCGCCGACGCAGCCGAGTTCGCGACCGATTTCGGTCAGGCGCAGGTCGGCGTTGTCTTCACGCAGGCTGAGCCGGTATTCGGCGCGGCTGGTAAACATGCGGTACGGCTCCTGCACACCCTTGGTGATCAGGTCGTCGACCAGCACCCCGAGATAGGCTTCGTCGCGACGCGGGGTCCATGCTGCACGGCCTTGGGTTTGTAGCGCGGCATTGAGCCCAGCCAGCATGCCTTGCGCGGCCGCTTCTTCATAGCCGGTGGTACCATTGATCTGGCCGGCGAAGAACAGGCCCTGGATCGCCTTGGTTTCCAGTGATGCCCTCAGGCCGCGCGGATCGAAGTAGTCGTATTCGATCGCGTAGCCGGGACGCAGGATATGCGCATTTTCGAGGCCACGCATCGAATGCACGAGTTCCAACTGCACGTCGAACGGCAAGCTGGTCGAAATGCCGTTCGGGTAGAACTCGTTGGTGGTCAAACCTTCCGGCTCCAGGAAAATCTGGTGCGAGGACTTGTCGGCGAAACGATGAATCTTGTCTTCGATTGACGGGCAATAACGCGGACCGACGCCTTCGATTACGCCGGTGTACATCGGGCTGCGGTCGAGGCCGCCGCGGATGATGTCGTGTGTGCGGGCATTGGTATGCGTAATCCAGCATGGCAACTGCTGTGGATGCAGACCGGCCGATCCCATTACCGAAAATACAGGAATGGGATCAAGATCGCCTGGCTGCTCTTCCATTACCGAAAAATCGATCGAACGGCCGTCAATGCGTGGCGGCGTGCCGGTCTTCAGCCGGCCTTGCGGCAGCCTCAGTTCTTTCAGCCGTGCCGACAGCGAGATCGCGGGAGGGTCGCCGGCACGACCAGCTGCGTAATTATTCAGGCCGACATGGATTTTACCGTCGAGGAAAGTGCCGGCGGTCAGCACCACCGCGCGGCTGCGGAAGCGGATACCGACTTGCGTGACGGCGCCGACCACGCGCTCGCCCTCCATCATCAAATCATCGACCGCTTGCTGGAACAGCCACAGATTCGGCTGGTTTTCCAGGCGGCCGCGAATCGCTTTTTTGTACAGGATGCGGTCGGCTTGCGCGCGGGTCGCGCGAACCGCCGGCCCCTTCGACGAGTTAAGAATGCGGAACTGAATGCCCGCCTCATCGGTGGCAATTGCCATCGCGCCGCCCATCGCATCGACTTCCTTGACCAGATGCCCCTTCCCGATACCGCCGATCGACGGATTACAAGACATCTGACCTAGGGTTTCGATATTATGGGTCAGCAGCAATGTCTTCTGGCCCATGCGGGCAGATGCAAGCGCAGCTTCGGTACCGGCGTGACCACCGCCGACGACGATCACATCAAATTCTGTAGGAAAGAGCATAATTCGCCTCAACGAGACGGTGAAGATGGGTGACGACAGATCGACTGCCAGAGGCGAGATTATAAAGTCTTTTTTGATTTCACCGCGGCACTTGATCGAATTTCCAGCCGGCTTTGTTTCACGTGGAACAGTTTAAATGCCTGCCGGAAGCACTTGGGGTTTGTTCCACGTGGAACATTTTCGGCCGACGCACTGCCCCGCCTCGCTTGTTACAATAGAAAAACTACCAAGGAGAAGCGATGACTACTACCACAAATTTCGGCGCATTCACTTTCAGTACTGTCCCTAATATCGTATCCGAACCGGGGTCGGCGAAAAAGATCGGCGCGCTAGTCGCACAACAGTTTCCGACGGCGCGCCACGCCTTGATCGTCACCGATAACGGCTTTCTGAAAACCGGGCTGGTCGAGGCCTCGATTACCAGCTTGCGTGCGGAAAATTTAACCGTCAGTATTTTCTCCGATGTCGTCGCCGATCCGCCGGAAGCAGTCGTGCTAAAGGCGGTCGCCGACGCCCGCAAGAATGAAATCGATCTGGTCATCGGCATAGGCGGTGGCAGCTCGATGGACGTCGCCAAACTGATTGCGGTCCTGGCAGGCAGCGATCAGGAGTTGAAGAACATTTACGGCATCGGCAACGTCAAGGGCGGTCGTCTACCTTTGGTGCAAGTGCCGACCACCGCCGGCACCGGCTCCGAAGTGACGCCGATTTCCATCGTGACGACCGGTGCCACCACCAAGACGGGGGTAGTGTCCCCGCAGCTATATGCGGATTTCGCGATCCTCGATGCCGAGTTGACCATTGGTTTACCGCCTAAAGTCACTGCCGCGACCGGCATTGATGCGATGGTGCATGCGATCGAGGCCTACACCACGAAACTGAAAAAGAATCCGCTGTCCGACATGTTGGCACGGCAGGCGCTAATATTACTTTCAAGCAACATTATTGCTGCCTGCGAGGATGGCAAAAACCTCGCGGTGCGTCAGGCAATGCTGCTCGGCGCGACGCTTGCCGGCCAGTCGTTTGCCAATGCGCCGTGTGCGGCGGTGCATGCGCTCGCCTATCCGGTCGGCGGTATCTTCCATGTGCCGCATGGCTTGTCAAATTCGCTGGTGCTACCGCATGTGCTGCGTTTCAATGCGCCGAACGCGGCCTCGCTGTACGCGGAGCTGGCGGAGATCGTCGCACCGTCCGCCACCGGCAGCAATGAAGCGCGGACACAGGCATTGATCGACCGGATGGATCAGATCGCACAACGCACCGGCATTGAAACCCGGCTGCGCCAGGTCGGCGTCAGCGAATCAGATCTCGATCGGCTAGCCGACGATGCGATGCTGCAGACCCGGCTGCTGACCAATAATCCGCGCGAAGTCTCGCGCGCCGACGCGCGCGCGATTTACGCTGCAGCTCTGTAGTACAGGGAAGAAGCCGGCAGCAGGACGCTGCCGGCAAGCTTTCAGTGCGATGCGGACGATCCCGCTGATGGACGCTTGAAGAGCGCCAGGAATTCGCCGACGATGCCGCGACGGAACGCGAGCACGCAGACGATGAAGATGAAGCCGGTGACGATGGTCACCGATTCGCCGATCGAGCGGAACCACTCGA
>UEXY01000014.1_pt1 | contig 39556 bp, 37 predicted proteins | sample 4301061 | NCBI WGS metagenome assembly UEXY01 (sample SAMEA4773184, study PRJEB27434) | metagenome | biome: 2259; feature: agricultural soil; material: soil | place: USA | collected 2014-09 | depth 0.25 m | reverse complement strand
TCTTCGACGAATCGTTGATCGAGCCCATGGTATCGACCACTTGCGACACTACCGCGCCACCCTTGCTGGCCACTTCCGAGGCCGTCGTCGCCAGCGCATTCGCTTGGCGCGCATTATCAGCATTCTGCTTGACGGTGCTGGTCAATTCTTCCATCGACGATGCGGTCTCTTCCAGCGAACTGGCTTGTTCCTCGGTGCGCGACGACAGGTCGAGGTTGCCGGAGGCGATCTGGCCAGAAGCGGTGGCGATGGTATCGGTGCCGGTGCGCACTTCGCTGACGATGCGCACCAGGCTGTCGTTCATGTCCTTCAATGCCCGCAACAGTTGGCCGGTCTCATCCTTGGTCTGAACTTCGATGCGGCTGGTCAGGTCGCCGGCGGAAACGGTTTGCGCGATTTTTACGGCCTCGTTCAGCGGACGCGAAATAATGCGGGCGATCCAGAATGCAAGCAGCAAACCGAGGGCGACGCTGCCCGCCAGCAAACCAATGATCCAGCTGCGCGAATTGAAATACAGCGCCTCGCTGAGCTGGGCCGCCTTGACGCCGCCATTCACATTCAGCTGAACCATTTTGTCGATGGTCTCGTTAAGCGCGTTATTCAGCCGCGACGACTCGCCGCGAATCCCGGCCTTGGCTTCCTCGTTTTTGTTTTCACGCGACAGCGCCAAGACCTTGGCGCCTTCGGCGGTATACAGTCCCCATAATCTGACGAACTCGTCGTACAGCGCTTTTTCTTCGGCGCTGGCAACGAGTTTGGAATAGAGCTCCTGATTTTTGAGCAAGGCGGCTCCGGCGGCGTCCCTTAGCTTCTCATACCTGGTCATCTCGGCCTCGTCGGCGGAGAGAATATGCTGCAGCGACTGTGTACGATAGCGCGCCAGGCTGGCCTTCATTTCCAGCGCGGCCTGCGAGGCGGGTATCCAGTTGGTCGCGATGTCCGTCGTGCTGGCGTTGACGCCAGCCAGCTGTTCGTGCCGGCCGACCATGCGTTGGCCACGCGCGGCCATTGCCTGTTTCGCGAAGCACTGGGCTATCCGTTCGTCGGCGTGCCGGCCGAGCGTGCGATGCAGCGTTTCGTGGAAGAGATGGCGACGCTGCTCGGCAGGTCGCTGACGGTGCGGGTACGGACGCCCGGCTTTTTTGCGATTGCGCAACCGGTGGCGCAGCAGGTCGGCATCGCGGTGCTGCCCGAGGCGGCCGCGCTGTGGCACCGCGAATCGTTGCCGGCGGCGCTCATCGCGCTGGACGATCGGTGGGCGACGCGCGAGCTGCGGATCTGCATGCGTAGCCTCGACGCATTGTCGGCGCAAGCGCGCCAGCTGGTCGCCTACCTGACCGGTGCGCAAGCTGCCGAACGCGGATAGCGCACCGTCAATGCAAGGACGGCGACGGGCCGGCGTCGCCGGCATCACCCGCCGGCATTCCATTCGATGCTGCCGCGCCGATGGTCGCCTCCTCAAGCCAAGCCTGTACCTGCCGCAAATGTGCACGTTCGTCATCGAGCGCAACGCTGAAGTCGCTGATCACCGAACCCTGCCCCTGATTTTCGCAAAGCGCGACCAGCAGTTCCCAGCCAGCATTGTCGATCAGCTCCGCGACCAGCATCGCATGCAGCGATTGCGCGATCGTCGTGCGCGGATCGGTCACCACCTGCATCAATCCGCTCGCTTCGACGCCGGCCATATCGGCACACGGCGTCTGCGCGGTCGGATCGCCGCCCAGCATGTCGATCGCGTCGGCTACGAGCGCGAAGTGGTGCACCTCGTTCTGGCGGATCTGTTGCAGGCTGGCCAGCGTCATGCCGGTCGTGCTGTCCTGCGCAGCCTGGAATTTGGCGATCAGCGCGTCGTACAGGCGCGTGCCGATGCGTTCAAACGCGAGGCGTTCGCCCAGTTTGTCGAGCAGCAGTTGCGGCCGGTCGCCGGCCAGCATCGATACGCCGGTGGTGAGCGCGCCGTGCACCGCGCCCGGCACCGGCACCGAGCCGAGCGGATCGGCGTTCACGATATAGCTGCTGCGCAGCTCCGCCAGCGCACTATCGTTGCCCGGCGTGGCCGGCTTCATCGACGGCGGCATGCCGGCCTGCATCGAGTCGCTATCGAGCGGCGACATCTGTATGCCAGTGCGGTTCATGCCGATTTCAGGTTGCTGCTTCATCGCTGCTCCTCAGTCTATGCGGCCACCGCGACCTTGCGATTGAGCTCGGTGCCCGGCGACCAGATGTAGCCGGCCGCCACCGCTTCGCTCGGCGAGCCTTCGGCGTTGAGATGCGCGCGGTAGTCGATCGAAGCCCGGCTTTCCATCGACGGATCGACGAATTGCGTGCCGCATGCGCGCAGATCGATTTCCTGCGCCAGCACCTGCCGCACGAAATCGCGCTGGCTGGCGAAAACGATCGGTTCCGGCAGCCCCTGCGGGAACAATTGCACCGGGTCGCGCTTCTCGTGCTGCCGGAACAGTTCGGCCACATGATGGAAGTGGCCAAGCTCGTAATCCAGAAAGCGTTCCCAGATCGCCTTCACGCGCGGGCTGGTTTCCTGCTGCACGCAGCTGTAATAGTTGTACACTTCGGCCGCTTCATGTAGCAGCCACTGCTCCAACAACGACTCTTCCGGGTCGAGCAGCGAAGCATACTGCGTGACATGCTGTTCCTCGATCGACGCAATTTCCGCGTACAGCTGGCGCGCCACCGGATCGGCGAATTGCGGGCCGATGTTCATGTAGTAATCGCGCGCCTGGAATTCCGTCGCTGTGATCGTCAGCGCGTGCAGCTTGGTCAGCGGCGTCGCAGTGGCGCGATCGTAGGGTTCGCGCAGATCGTCTTCCGGCGCGCGGTGTTCGTCGGTCGTCGGCCGCCCTGGCAGGATCTCGGTATGCCCCTGCAGGATATTGTTGGCATCCTTGCCTTCAAGGCGATCGAGCAATGCGGCGTAGCGATACAGGTGATCGAAATCCTCCAGCATGCCGAAGCGATACGCCTGCGCAAAATACGGATCGGGCTCGCGCTGCGCGACGGCGGCGGTGACCTCGATCGCCGCCTGCTCGTGGGCAATCGTGATTTCCAGCGGTGAATGGTCGGCGCCGAGCAACCAGTTGATCATGGTCGCCTGGTGCTGTTCGGTGCGGCGGATCTGCGCCAGCGGCAATCGCAGCTCGCCGCGCATTCGCGCCGCCATGTGCTGAAAACGCAGCGCCTCGTTTTCGATGCCGGCCATCAGGATGATACGCACGCGGGTGAACGCGTCATCGTCGAGCTTGCTGATCGGCTTGCCGGCCAAGTCGCGCCAAGTGAAACGCTGCCGGTCGAGCGCACAGCCCTTCGCGCCGAATAAATCCAAAGCCATTGCGTACTCCTTCCGTCAAACCGATTTCCCGGCAAGCTGGGGTAGCACGCAACATTCGTGCCGCTTGCCGCGGCCGGTGGCCGAAGAAGAGAGAATGGATCGCGCGGCGCAGTTTTTACACGGCGGGAGTAATGCTTACAGCGTGAGCGTGTTCGGCCGGTTGCACCGTCAGCATATTGGCGTCGCGCACGATGACCCACGCGCCGTCCGCCTGCTTGCACAGGATGGTCAGCGTGTTGCCGGAGCGGCGCATCGGTAAGCCCGCATGATGGGGCGCGGCGGTGACTGAAAGCTGGGCCCAGCAATAAGCGAAGTCGCCGGCGACCCGCAGCTCCTTGATCTCGCCTTTGGATTCGATCCGGTAATGCCGCAAGCCTTCCCGAAATGCCGCCAGGAAGGCTTCCCTGCCGCGCAGCGGCGGCTGACCCGGCGTCAGAAAAATCACATCGTCCGCCATCAGCCCGCGTAGCCGCTCGGGGTCACCGTCCGCAGTCGCGCGCTGCCATTCCGCGAACAGGCTGCGTATCGCTTGTTCATCGGTATGCATGGGAATCCTCCATTAGCTGTTCTGCGGCCACGCGGCCTGCAGTAGTTCGGGCAGCACCTGCCCCGCTTTGCCGCGCAGCACATATTGCGCGATCTCGTCATGGCTGGTGGCTTCCGGATTGATCTGAATCACCGTGCGGCCGCAGGAGCGCGCATGGCGCGGCAAGCTCGCCGCCGGCTCCACCAGGCTCGAGGTGCCGATGCAGAAAAATACATCCGCCGCTTCCAGCACTTCCGCCGCCCTGGCCCATGCCGCCGCCGGCAAGGCTTCGCCAAACCAGACCACGCCCGGCCGCAAGCGACCGCCGCAGTGCGTGCAACGTGTCTGCACCTCCTGCGCACCCTCGATGCGGTGCGCGGGTTGACTGCATTGAGAGCACAAGTTGTTCCAGATATTGCCGTGCAATTCGATCACCTCGCGGCTGCCCGCACGCAAGTGCAGGCCGTCGACATTCTGCGTGATCACGCTGACGCGCGCGACTAGCCGCTGCAGCTGCGCGATCGCCAGGTGCGCAGGATTGGGTTGCGCGTCGCGCATCAGCTCACGCCGCCATGCATACCAGTTCCATACGGTAATCGGATCGCGGCGGAACGCATCGGGCGTGGCCAGGTCTTCCGCGCGGTAATTCGCCCACAATCCGGTCTGGGCGTCGCGAAAGGTCGGAATGCCGCTTTCAGCCGACACACCGGCGCCCGTAAACACCGCGATATGCCGTACGGCACGCAGCTTGTCCAGCAACACGAAGTCGAAAAGCATGGCGGCGAGAAAAACACGGGGGAAATGAGGTGGAGTATAGCCCCCTGGGCCGCCGGTCCGCTATGCCGGCGCCTGCGCGGCTTCCTTTTCCGGCGCCGGACGTTGCGCGAGCAACACGACTGCGGCCAGCACCATTACGCCGCCCGCCAACTGTCCACTGCTCACCGCCTCGCCGAGCAGCGTCACTCCGAGGCAGAGCGTGATCACCGGCTCCAGCGTCGAAATGATCGAGGTCTGCGCGGGGCCGACATACTTGATGCCAACCAGGAAGGCGGCAATCGCGATCACCGTCGCCAGCGCAATCCCGCCGATCGCAAGCCAGGAAGCGACTCCAGCCGGGAGTGCTGAACCGTCGGCCAACGCCAGGCCGCCGTTGCCGAGCGCGGCGATGGCCATGATGACCAACGTGCCGGCGAGCGGATCGGTTCCCGCCATCACACGTCCGCCGAGCACGATGTACACCGCGTAGACTGCCGCCGCCAGCAGACCGAGCACGATACCGAGCGGCTGCCCCTGCAAATCGCCGCCGAGCATGATCGCCATGCCGCCGATCGCAAGCGACAGCAGGATGACGGTGCGCCGATCCAGCTTTTCCCAGCCGAAGGTGACCGCGAGAATCGTCACCAGCACCGGATACACATACAACAGCAAGCCGACCAGCCCGCTGCTCGCATGCGTGAGCGCGGTGAAATAAGACTGCGACTGCGCGGTATACAACGCGCCCATCAATGCAAAGCCGGCCAGCGTGCGCCCGCGCGGCAGGCGCAGCCCCTTGAGCCACACCAGCGGCACCAGCAACATGGCCGCAATCACAAAGCGCAGCGCGAGCAGCATGGTCGGACTGACGCCGGATGCATAAGCGATCTTGGCCAGGATAGCCATGCTGCCGAAACAAAGGGCAGACAACAGGATCAGGGCGATAGCCGAGTGACGCGACATGGAGCGGACTTTCAGAGCGAATCTGGTTAGGGGTGTATTGGAGCAGAGTACCGCCAGTCTAGGGGCTTGCCGCTCACGTAACAAACCAATATTCTTACTGGATAGCCATAAAATAATTAGGCCATTGATGAATTACCGCCTGCCTCCGCTGTCCGCTGTACGCGCGTTCGAAGCCGCCGCCCGCCACGGCGGCTTCCAGAGCGCGGCGGTGGAGCTGCACGTTTCCGCCGGCGCCATCGCGCACCAGGTCAAGCAACTGGAAACCTGGCTCGGCGTCAGGCTCTTTCAGCGGCTGCCGCGCGGCGTCGCGCTGACGCCGGCCGGCCGCCAATATGCGCAGGCCTTGCAACCCCTGCTGAACGGCCTGGCGGAAGCGTCGGAAGCGGTTCGCCATCGTGGCGACGAGCGGGTGGTGACGGTAACGTCGGTGCCAACGCTGGTATCGCGCTGGCTGCTGCCGCGCCTCGGACGCCTGCGCGAACAGCACCCGGAAATCGACATGCGCGTGCTGGCCTCGCTGCATCCGGTCGATTTTCTCAGTGAAGGCGTGGATGTTGCAATCCGGCTCGGCACCGGCCCTTATCCGGGGCTAAAAACCGATCTGCTGATGGAAGAATGGTTTTCTGCAGTTTGCAGCCCGGCGTTCAAGGCGGCCGCGCCGGACCTGCGCACACCGGCCGATCTGCCGCGCCATCCGCTATTGCACGATGAACTGGAAATGCGCATCCCGGATGAACTCAACTGGGCGCGCTGGCTGCAAGCGGTCGGTGTCGCTTACCAGGGTGCGGCGCGACCGAGCTTTTCGCATACCTACCTGACGCTGGAAGCCGCCGCCAACGGCCAGGGCGTCGCCATCGCGGCCGAACCGTTCATCGCCGAGGATGTACGCAGCGGCCGGTTGCTGCGGCTATTCCCGCAGCGGGTGCGCGGACCTTACCGCTTCTTCCTGCTGCGGCTGCCGGAGGCGGAGGCTCGGCCGGCGGTGCGTGCCTTTTGCGACTGGATCAAGGCGGAAGCGCAAGCGGCGACATGACGGGCCGGTCATCGTGTTTGCTGAACCCGACACTACTTGCGCGAAGGCGGCTGGATCGTCGAAGACGACTATGACAGCGAATTCCATTACGACAGCGGGCCGGTCGCCGCCATCCAGGGATTCGATCCGCATTGCCGCGTACTTTATCTCGGCACCTTTTCCAAGGTGCTGTTTCCGGGCCTCCGCATCGCCTACCTCGTCGTGCCCAGGCCGCTGGTGCCATCCTTCGTCACGGCGCGCAGCCAGATCGACCGGCACACATCGCCGTTGATGCAGGCGGTGGTTGCCGACTTCATGCAGGACGGTCACTTCATGGCGCATGTGCGGCGCATGCGGGAGTTGTACCGTGCGCGACGCGACATTTTCATGGAGGAATTGCAGCGGCATGTGGGTTCGCGCTTGCTGCCGCAGCCGATCCAAGGCGGATTGCAAACCGCCTGCGTGCTGGCGGATCAACGCCTGTCGGACAAGCGACTGGCCGGACAGGCAGCCGATACCGGCATCGATCTGCCGCTACTGTCGCGGCTTTACCTCGGCAACACAATACGCAGCGGCTTCGTGATGGGTTTCAGCGCGCTTGCGCCGGCACTGATCCGCGATGGCATGAAAAAATTGTCGACGCTATTGGCGCACTAGTCATTCGGTATATTTGCCGAGCGTGATCACGCGCAAGATGCTCTTGTACAAAAAATATGCAGCGCCATACCACGCGCGCTCATACCAGGGGATGTTCGCGTAGTCTTCCAGCCGTACGGTGACGCCGTCGGCCACCGCGCGCTCGAGGTGCGCACGCAAATCCCGCGCGAACGCCTGCTCCCTGATCACCACGTTCGCCTCGTGATTCACGAACAGGCTCAACCCGTCCCAGTTGCTGGAGCCGACCGTCGCCCATTCGTCGTCGATCACCGCGACCTTGCCGTGCAACTGCGTCTTTCGGTATTCGACCACACGCACACCGCTCTTGAGCAGCTTCGGATAGAACGAATGCGCGACCGCATCCTGGATGCGGAACTGGCCGACGCCGATCAGCAGCGTCACCTCGACGCCGCGCCTGGCCGCAGTCGCCAGTCCGTTGCGCAGCTTGCGCCCTGGCGCGAAATACGGGTTGGCGAGCAACGCACTGCCGCGCGCATTGCCGAGCGCCTTCAGGTACGCCTTCTGGATCGTGCGGCGGTTGCGCAGGTTGTCGCGCAGCACCAGCGCCGCCAGCGCCGGGCCGTCCTCGATCGTCAATCCGCTTTTGCGCCGCTCGCGGAAACGCTCCCAGCGGTAATGCAGATGCAGGCCGCCGAGCAGCATCCATTGCGACTGCATGTCGTGATGAATCGTCGCCACCAGCGGTCCGTTGATCCGCACCCCGAAATCCCAGCGCGGCGCCGGCAGCGGCGTCGCGAAACCGTCGTCGGAAAGCAGGTCGTCGTTGATATTGAGGCCGCCGAGAAACGCGACCTGCCGGTCCACCACGCACATCTTGCGGTGGGTGCGCGCGACGCCGCGTCGAAACCAGGCGTTGAACACGCGATGATTGACGCGACCCGCACGCAGGACATTGTTGAGCGTTACCGACTGCCGGTGACCGGTGCCAAGCCAGTCCGTGATCACGTTGACGGTCACGCCGCGCGCGGCGGCGCGGACCAGCGCATCCTTGATCTGCAGGCCGGTGTCGTCCAGCGTGAAGATATAGGTTTCCAGATAGACTTCGAAGCGCGCCGCGTCAACGGCGGTGATCAATGCCGGAAAATAATCAGCGCCGCAATAAAGAAGCGTGACCCTGTTGTTGATCGTAAACTCTACCGGACGCATAGGCGAGAGCGCACTCCGCTGGAGAGGATGTTGGCAGCGATTCTACATCGCCGCCGCAAGCGGCACGGATTTCAACTCCAGCGAGGCGACGACGGGCGCATGATCGGACAATTTTGCCCACAGCGTGCCATGCAGCACCTGCGCGGTGTCAATCCTGAAGCCGCGCACATAAATGCGGTCCAGCCGCAGCCACGGCAGTGCCGCCGGAAAGGTGCGCGCCGGCTTGAGCTGCGGGCCACGCCCGCTCAAGCTACGCAGGTAGGCGCCGAAACCGCGCGTCGGCAGATTGTCATCGAACACCTCGGTAACGTCGAGCCGCTCGCGCAGCGAAGCGCTGAGCTGGTTGGTCCAGTCGTTGAAATCGCCGGCGATGATCAGCGGCGCACCGGGCGGCGATGAACCGCCGACCGCCTCGATCAGCGCTTCGATCTGGCGCTTTCTGCTGCGCGCGAACAGACCGAGGTGAATCACGTAGCAATGGACATCGGCCTGCGGCGCCCGTACCACGCAGTGCAGGATACCGCGCGATTCGTACGCATGGTCGGAGACGTCCTGGTTGGTCGACGACAGCACCGGGAACCGGCTCAGCAGCGCATTGCCGTGATGCCCGTGGTCGTACATCGCATTCATCCCGTACACCGCCTGATGCGATTCGCCGGCCAGGAACTGATGCTGCGCCTGCTCCGGCCACAAGGCCGCGTGGCGCGTCGCATATTTGTCGTGCCGCCCCTGCACCTCCTGCAGAAACAGGATATCGGCCTCCATCGAACCAAGCGCCTGCTTCAGCGCGTGAATACGCGGCATGCTGCGCAGCGAGCTAACGCCTTTATGGATGTTGTATGTGGCGATACGGAGTTTCATTCAATCATTCTAGACACTGGACAAACGCTCCGGAAGGAAGCACGCCCGAGTAGAAGGAGCGCGAAGCTGGTCGCGGAACAGGCTTCAGCGGACGGCGGAATAAGTCGGCAGTTGCAGGATCGCCTCCGCGTTCGACGGCGAAAAGCATTTGTCGGCGGCCTCGCGGTAAGGCAGCCAAAGCAGATTGATATGCTCGCGCGGCGCCAGCGTGACCGGGATGTCGCGCGGCACCAGCAGGCCGAATACATGCTCGGTGTTCTTCGTCACGCCCGGCGCATAGCGATGCCGCCATACCGGGTAGATTTCGTAGATGTTGGAGAGTTGCCAATTGCTCAGATTGCTTGCCGATACGCAGTTTGATCCGGTCGGCATCTCCGAAGTTTCATCCACGATGCGAATTCCGGTTTCCTCGAACACTTCACGCACCGCCGTCTGCCACAGCGGCTCACCCTGCGCATCCTTCGAACCGGTGACCGATTGCCAGTAGCCGGGCTTGTCCGCGCGTTCGATCAGCAACACCTCGAGGCTGGCGCTGTGGATGACGACGAGGACGGACTCGGGGATTTTATAGGGCTTGTTCATTCGTCTCGGGTGCTGTTGCGGCTGCACTTTTTCGCCGGATCGCGGCGCAAAACAAAAAGGCGCCGAATCTCGCGCCTTTTTGTGTTTTCCAGTTACCGCAAATTATGCCTTCACCGCCGGCTCTACATTGCGCAAGCGAATATGCAATTCGCGCAACTGTTTCTCGTCGACTTCGGACGGCGCCTGCGTCAACAGGCACTGCGCGCGCTGCGTTTTCGGGAACGCGATCACGTCGCGGATCGATTCGGCGCCGGTCATCATCGTCACGATGCGGTCGAGGCCGAAGGCCAGGCCGCCATGCGGCGGCGCGCCGTACTGCAACGCGTCGAGCAGGAAGCCGAACTTGAGCTGCGCTTCTTCGGCATCGATCTTGAGCGCGCGAAATACCTTGCTCTGCACCTCGGCACGGTGGATACGCACCGAGCCGCCGCCCAGTTCCCAGCCGTTCAGCACCATGTCGTAGGCTTTCGCCAGCGCCTTGCCCGGATTGGTTTCGAGCAGGTCTTCATGGCCGTCCTTCGGCGACGTGAACGGATGGTGCGCGGCGACATAGCGCTGGCCGTCCTCGTCGTATTCGAACATCGGGAAGTCAATTACCCACAAAGGCTGCCAGCTGTCGTCGAACAGGCCGTTCTTCTTGCCGAAATCGCTATGTCCGATTTTCACGCGCAATGCGCCGATCGCGTCGTTGACGATCTTCGCCTTGTCGGCGCCGAAGAAGATCAGATCGCCATCCTGCGCGCCGGTCCGCTCGACGATCTGCGCGAGCGCGGCGTCATGGATATTCTTGACGATCGGCGATTGCAGGCCGTCGCGGCCTTTCGCCTTTTCATTGACCTTGATGTAAGCAAGACCCTTGGCGCCGTAGATCGCGACAAACTGGGTGTAGGCATCGATCTCGGAACGCGGCATCGCGCCCCCGCCCGGCACGCGCAAGCCGACCACGCGGCCGCCTTCCATGTTGGCAGCGCCGGAGAACACCTTGAAATCGACGTCCTTCATTATCGATGTCAGGTCGGTGAATTGCAGCTTGACGCGCATGTCCGGCTTGTCGGAGCCGTACAGGCCCATCGCGGTCGAGTAATCCATCACCGGGAACGGGTTCGGCAGGTCGATGTCGAGCGTGCTCTTGAACACGCCGCGGATCATGCCTTCGAACAGGTCGCGGATTTCCTGCTCGTTCATGAACGAGGTTTCGCAGTCGATCTGCGTGAATTCCGGCTGGCGGTCGGCGCGCAGGTCTTCGTCGCGGAAGCACTTGGTGATCTGGTAGTAGCGATCGAAGTTGGCGACCATCAGCAACTGCTTGAACAGCTGCGGCGACTGCGGCAGCGCAAAGAAGTTGCCGGCGTTGACGCGCGACGGCACCAGGTAGTCGCGCGCGCCTTCCGGCGTCGACTTGGTGAGCATCGGCGTTTCGATGTCGATGAAGCCGTTGGCGTCGAGGAACTTGCGCACTTCCATCGTCACCTTGTAGCGCAGGCGCAGGTTGTTCTGCATCTGCGGGCGGCGCAGGTCGAGCACGCGGTGCGTCAGGCGCGTGGTCTCCGACAGGTTGTCGTCGTCGAGCTGGAACGGCGGCGTGACCGATGGGTTCAGCACTTCGAGCTGATGGCACAGCACCTCGATCTTGCCCGACTTCAGATGCGCATTGGTGGTGCCTTCCGGACGGTTGCGCACCAGGCCGGTGATGCGCACGCAGTATTCGTTGCGCACCGCTTCGGCGGTCTTGAACACATCGGCGCGATCCGGATCGCACACCACCTGCACCAGGCCTTCGCGGTCGCGCAGATCGATGAAGATCACGCCGCCATGATCGCGCCGGCGATGCACCCAGCCGCACAGGCTGACGGTCTGGCCAAGGAGCTCCTCAGTGACGAGGCCGCAATAATGAGTTCGCATTGACATATTCAGTTTCCAGTTTCAGATTCTTTTGAGAGGACCGCAGCGCCGGCCTGCATGGCAGGCGCGATCAGATTTTGGGTGGAACCGCCTTCAGATTCTTCGATGCCGCAACCACGTATTCGGGCGACACCACGCCCATCGACACGATGTACTTGAGCGCTTCGTCGACGCTCATGTCAAGCTCGATCGCGTCGGACCGCGGCATCATCAGGAAGAAGCCGGAGGTCGGGTTCGGCGTGGTCGGCACGTATACGCTGATGTAATCGCCAACCAGGTGATTCTTGACGTCGCCGCCGGGCACTCCAGTCAGGAAGGCAATGGTCCACGAACCCTGGCGCGGATACTGCACCAGCATCGCCTTGCGGAAGGCGTTGCCGGACGACGAGAACAGCGTATCCGACACCTGCTTGACGCTGGAGTAGATCGAGTTGACGACCGGGATGCGCGTCAGAAGCAACTCCCATGCGTACACCACCTGCTTGCCGATGAAGTTGCGAGTCAGCAAACCGGTCAGGAACACGAACAGCAAGGTCAGTATCGTTCCCAAGCCCGGAATATGGAAGCCGATCAGCGCCGCCGGCCGCCAGCGCTCCGGGAGCAGCAGCAGCGACTGGTCCATGGTGCCGATGATCAGGTTCAGCACCCACAGGGTGATGGCGAGAGGTACCAGGATCAGCAGGCCGGTGACGAAATATTTGCGCATGGTTTTTCTTCGGTGAAGGACGCGCACTGCACGCCCCGCTGTCGGTGGTTAAGTGGCGGATGTGGTTCCAGCAGCCGGCGGCGCGGCCGTAGTACCGCCCGAATCCGCACTGGCGGCGGGCTTTTCGGCAGCGGGAGCCGCACCGGTAGCCGGCGCCGACGCGCCACCGCTACCGTTACGGAAATCGGTTACGTACCAGCCAGTGCCTTTCAATTGGAAGCCGGCGGCAGTCAGCTGCTTCTTGAATGTGCTCTTCGCGCATGACGGGCATTCGGTCAGTGGCGCGTCGGACATTTTTTGCAATACATCTTTAATGAAACCGCAGGTTTCGCAACGATAAGCGTAAATTGGCATGGGATATCCGCGCAAAAATCATCCAAAACCCTGAATTATAAAGGTTTTCCGCCTGTTTTTGCGGCAATGCACATTTACTTCCTGCACAAAAGCAAACATCCCGCCCCGAGCAATCGGAGGCGGGATGTTCATCCTACACGACATGGAAGCCGGAAGGACTGCGGCTCAGGCTCTTAATCCCTCAACCGGTCGACGCGACTCATGGCGGTTCTTCAGCACTTGCGGCAGGAGCGATCCCAGCACCATCCCACAGAACGCCGCAATCAAGCCCGCAAGCTGACCTGGAAACTGCTCGCCCAGAGTGGTCACTTGCGGGAAGAAAAGAACCCAGGTAGCGACACCGGCGGCAAGTGAAAAGATGGCTCCCTGCGTAGTCGCACGGTGCCAGTACAGCCCCATGACCAGCGGCACGAAGGCGCCCACCAGCGTCACCTGATAAGCGGCCGATACCAGTTCGTAGATCGACGTGCCTTTCATCGCGATTGCATATGCCAGCACCAGCGCTGCGAACACGACGATCGTGGAACGCATCGCAAACAATTGCTGCCGGTCGCTCATGTGCGAACGCAGGTTTTTGAGAATGTTTTCGACGAAGCTGGTAGACGGCGCCAGCAAGGTGGCCGACGAAGTGCTCTTGATGGCGGAAAGCAGCGCGCCGAAGAAAAAGATCTGCATCACGAGCGGCATCTTGGTCATGACAAACGTCGGCAGCAGGCGCTGGTAGTCGTTCTTCGCCATGTCAAGCGCGCTGGTCCCCATGACAACGACGGCAGAGGCGACGATGAACATCGGCACGAAGGCAAACAGGATGTAGCTCACCCCGCCGATGACCGCGCCGTTGCGCGCGGTAGAGGCGTCCTTGGCGGACATGACGCGCTGGAACACGTCCTGCTGCGGGATGCTACCGAGCATCATCGTCAGCCCTGCACCAATGAAGGCCGCGGTATCGATGAAGGTGGGCTGCGGCAGGAAGTTCCACAAGTTACCCTCGCTGGCCATTGTGAACACCTTATCGGCCCCGCCGGCCAGGTCGGCGGAGAAGAACGCAATGACGCTCAAGCCGATCACGAGCACGATCATTTGAACGAAATCGGTCCAGGCCACCGCGAGAAAGCCGCCGATCACAACGTAGATCAGCACCGCCAGCGTGCCGACAATCATGCCCGCCGTTTCCGACATGGCGCCGTTCGTCAGCACGGAGAACACCAGTCCAAGCGCGGTGATTTGCGCGGCAACCCAACCGAGGTAGCTCAGAATGATCGCAGTGGAGCAAAACACCTCTACCCCCTTGCCGTAGCGCTGGCGGTAGAAATCGCCGATGGTCAGCAGGTTCTGCTTGTAAAGCTTGGTGGCGAAGAACAGGCCTACCAGTATCAGGCAAGTGCCGGCGCCGAAGGGATCCTCGACGATGGAATTCAACCCGCCCTGCACAAACCTGGCCGGAATACCCATGACCGTTTCGGCCCCGAACCAGGTCGCAAACGTCGTCGTCACCACCATGATCAGCGGCAGACTGCGACCGGCAATGGCAAAGTCACTGGTACCCCGGATGCGCGTGCCGGCCCATACACCCAAGGCGAGCGTGCCCAGCAGGTACAGTACGACAAAGGAAACCAGTGTGGTATTCATGTTATTTGCTCCGCACGAAAAAACCGGCCCATTATAAAGAAGAAAAGCTGCCGTTCAGCCTGCTTGCGCGATAGCGATCGATACTTGGGAGTCGGCCAGCTCCAATTGACAGAGCAACAAAGTTATCGCGCCATCTGCGCATCCGGGGTGGCGAGCACACTTCAGGCCTGCAGCCCCGGAATTCTACGGAAACAGCGATAGGATTCCGCTCCCGCCCGGCGCGTGTCATGCCAGTCGGCGCCACACCTGCCAACGCTCTTTTCCGGCAAATATCGGGAGGGAGTCGCTGACCGCAAGGTCTTCAATCTGTTCAAAAAAGGGAGCAAGCAACGCGTTCAGTTCAGCGGGCATGATGCCGAACGGCGGTCCCTTCGATGCGTCATCGAAAAAAAAGAAACCAGCCAGTAAGCCGCCCGGCTGCAACAATTCGGCCCAGCGCGCAACGATCGCTTCGCGCATGCGCGGGGGCAGCGCACATAAAAAGGCGCGCTCATAAATCAACTCGACGGGACGCGGCGGCACAAACTCAAAGAAGTCTGCCTGGACCACCCGTTGCGCCCACCGCTTGAGCGCCTGGCGCGCCGCATCCACCGCAGCTGCCGAAAAATCGATCGCGGTGACGTCCCAGCCGGCTTCCGAGAGGCAGGCCACCTCGTAACCCGTTCCGCAACCGGGAATCAGAGTGACATACGGCCGCTCCGCCCGGCTGACAAAGTGCTGGAATCGCTCGGGCACGCCGCCACGATCCCACGGCGTGAATTCCCGTTCGAAGCGCTCCGACCAGAATTCCGGTGCCGCCGGGTCGCGGCTTGTGAACGTCGTCGCCATGTCACCACCAGTGCAGGAACTCGTACCAGCGCAGCAGGAGCTGCACGATGATGATGCCACCCACCAGGCCGCCGCCGAAATACACGGCGAAGCCGAGCAGCATGTTGGTGCGCCGCTGTTCGGCGATCAAGCGTTTCAGCAACTCGGCGTTTTCACGCGGTTCTTCCACTTTCGCGCTGAGCATCTGATGCACCAGCCGCGGCAACTGCGGGATCATGTTGTTGTAATGCGGCGCTTCTTCCTTGAAACGCGCGACCAGTCCGCGCCAGCCGATCTGCTCCTGCATCCAGCGTTCGAGATAAGGCTTAGCAGTCTTCCACAGATCGAGGTCCGGATCGAGCTGGCGGCCGAGGCCCTCGATATTGAGCAGCGTCTTTTGCAGCAGCACCAATTGCGGCTGCACTTCGACATTGAAGCGGCGCGAAGTCTGGAACAAACGCAGAAGCACCTGGCCGAACGAAATGTCGCGCAGCGGCCGGTCGAAGATCGGTTCGCAGCAGGCGCGCACTGCCGACTCCAGTTCGTCGACGCGCGTCTCTTTCGGTGCCCAGCCGGATTCAATGTGCGCTTCGGCGACGCGCTTGTAGTCGCGCCGGAAGAACGCCAGGAAATTCTGCGACAGATAGTCCTTATCGAAATCGGTCAGCGTACCGACGATGCCGAAATCCAGTGCGATGTAGCGGCCCAGGCTGCCCGGTTCGATCGACACCAGGATGTTCCCCGGATGCATGTCCGCATGGAAAAAGCCGTCGCGAAACACCTGCGTAAAGAAAATTTCCACGCCGTCGCGCGACAGTTTTTTCAGGTCGACGCCCTCCGCCACCAGGCGCTCGGTCTGCGAGATCGGAATGCCGCGCATACGCTCCATCACGATCACCGCGGTCGAGCAATAATCCCAGTACATCTCGGGCACGATCAACAGGTCGGAGCCGATGAAATTGCGGCGCAGCTGGCTGGCATTGGCCGCCTCGCGCATCAGGTCGAGTTCATCGTGCAGATATTTGTCGAATTCGGCGACCACTTCTTTCGGCTTCAGGCGCCGGCCGTCGGCCCACAGCTTTTCCACCCAGCCGGCGGCAATCCGCATCAGCCCGATATCTTCCTCGATCGAGCGCTTCATGCCGGGGCGCAGCACCTTGACCGCGACTTCGGTACCGTCCTTGAGCGTCGCAAAATGGACTTGTGCAATCGAGGCGGAAGCAACCGGCTCGCGCTCGAAGCGGACGAACAACTGATCGGGATGCGCGCCCAGCGATTTCCGGATTTGCGCGATCGCCAGCTCGGAATCGAAGGGCGGCACGCGGTCCTGCAGCTTCGCCAGCTCATCGGCGATATCGGCCGGCATCAGGTCGCGCCGCGTCGACAGCACTTGGCCGAACTTGACGAAAATCGGACCGAGTTCCTCCAACGCCCGGCGCAGGCGCTCGCCACGCGGCGCGGAAATGTCGCGCCAGAAAATCAGGGCGTCGATCAGCTTTGCAAAACGCGGACTGCCCAGCTCCGACATCGCGATGTTATCCAGCCCGTACTTGATCGCGACTCGCGCGATCTTCGAAAGCCGCAACAGTTTGAACAGCATTTAGCGGCTACCCTTCAGTTTATCGACGCGCTTGGAGAGGCGCTCGACATCGTCGCGCAGCTTCGCGACTTCACCGGCGAAATCGGCGACCGCCTGCGGCCGCACCAGCAGCGGCTGCTCCTCGAGAAAATATTCGGCGACGTTCTCCGCCAGCTTGCGCTGCATGGATTGCGCGCTATCGAACGCGGCGCGCATGCCGCCGACCACGCGTACCGCGGCGACATCGCCAATCATCCTGGCCAGGTCTTCTTCGGCCTCCCAGCGCAGGCTTTCGCTCAACTGTGAAATGGTGTTGGCGAAATCGGCGTCGCCCTCGATCTGCACATAGGAAAACGCGTGCTCGCGATCATGCGCGATCAACGGCAGGTCGGACAGTTTGGCGCGAATCGTGACGTTTGCCGTTTCGTCGCTCCCTACCGCCTGCAACATCCCGTCGGCCGCCACTTTCAGCCGGACCGCCGCGACGCCGGCATCGAGTACCGCGACCTTGCCGCCATGTTTGGCGAGCTTGTCGCGCGCCCAGGATTCCCGGGCCAGCAAATGGTTGATCGCGGCGGAGATGGATGAAGAAATCATGATGACAAAATAAAACCGCCCGTGACGATTCACGGGCGGCATCAAGTTTAGCAGCTTGCCGGCGGTTATCTAGGCGACGCCGGATAATTGCTGAATCCCGGCGAGCACCCAGCCGCCCTGCCCGGACGCCGGCTTGGTCAGGTTCCAGGCTTCGGCGAAGGGCTCGGCCGGCGCATGTTCGGCTTCCTTGATCATGCCGCTGAACCTGACGCTGGCAAGATATTCGTCGCCGCCGCGCTCGAGCGCGAGCAATTCCGCATCCAGCGACACCACGTCGGTATGGTTGGGCGAGGCGCCGCGTTCCTGCAACTGCAGGCGCAGCTCGGCAAACATTTCCGGCGTCGTGAATTCGCGAATATCGTTGATGTCGGCCTTGTCCCATGCTGCCTGCAGGCGGATGAAGTAGGTCTTCGCATGGCGCAGGAAGGACGGCACGTCGAAATCGGCGGGCACGTTCAGCGGCGCGTTGCCGCCGCTCGCCATCGGTTCCGCTTCGAAGGCCGCCGGCTGCACCCGCGGTTCGACGCGCGAGCCTATTTCCGGCGTGCGCACGGAAGAGTACGCGCCGGCATATGCCGGCTGCGCACGGTCGTTCTTACCGCGGAACAAGCGCATCAGGAACATCACCGCCAGCGCCAGCAGCGCGAACATCAGGATGGCGCTGATCACGCTCGCCATTGCGCCGCCGAGGCCGAAGTGCGACAACAATGCGCCAAGGCCCAGGCCGAGCAAGGCGCCACCAAGAATGTTGCGCCACGGACTGGCCGGTTTCGGCGGCACGCCTTGCGGCGCAGCAGCCGGTGCCGCCGGCTTGGCCTGGTTGGCATTCGAAAACTGGCTTGGCGATTGCGCCGGTGCCTGGCGGCTGATGCCTTGCGACTGCCGTCCGAACGAACCGCCGCCGCCGAGGCGCCTGGCCTCCGCGTCGCCGACCACGACCGCCAGCGCGCTCGTCACCACCATCAGTGCGATCAGAAATCTTTTCATGGCGCTCTCCTAGAGTTTGATCCCGGTGTGCAATGCGGCCACCCCGGCGGTCAGATTGAAATATTCGACGCGTTCCAGTCCGGCGTTCTGCATCATCGTTTTCAGCGTTTCCTGATCCGGATGCATGCGGATCGATTCGGCCAGGTAGCGATAGCTTTCCGCATCATTGGCGATGCGCTTGCCCAACCAGGGCAGCACGGAAAATGAATACACGTCGTACGGCTTTTGCAGCGGCTCCCAGACTTTCGAGAATTCCAGCACCAGCAGCTTGCCGCCCGGCTTCAATACGCGTTGCATCTCGACCAGTGCCGCATCCTTGTGCGTCATGTTGCGCAGACCAAAGGCCACACTGACGCGATCGAAGTAATTGCTCGGAAACGGCAGTTTTTCCGCATCACATAACAAGATGGGGGTCGCCAGCCCCTTGTTCAATAGCCGGTCGCGACCGACGCGCAGCATCGATTCGTTGATGTCGGTCAACCATACTTCGCCGTTCGGCCCAGCCCGTTTCGCGAAGGCCTTGGCGAGGTCGCCGGTGCCGCCGGCAATATCGAGCACCTTGAAGCCGGGACGGACGCCGGCCTGGGCGATCGTGAAGGTCTTCCACAGGCGATGCAGGCCGCCGGACATAAGGTCGTTCATCACGTCATACTTCGCCGCAACAGAGTGGAACACCTCGGCCACCTTGTGCGCCTTGTCTTCTTCCGGAACGGTTTGATAGCCGAAATGCGTGGTATTGGTCATGGCGACAGCTTTATTAGTTCAGCTCGCATTATACAAGTGCCTACAAGCGTGACCGCGAAGGGTTCGTCTTTTGCGCGTCAGTGATGGTGTCCGCAAGCATGACTGCCGCCGGTCTCGGCCTGCATCGGTGCGTCGCGCCCGGTCTCGCGCGTGAAGCCAGCCGCTTCGAGCCGCTGCAGATAGTCTTCCCATAGCTGCGCCTGATTGGCGCCGAGCCAGTACAGGTAATCCCACGCGTAGATGCCGGTATTGTGCGCATCGGAAAAATGCGGCTGCACCGCGTAATTGCCGACCGGGTCCAGCGCGGTGATCAGCACCTCGCGTTTGCCAGTCTGTAACACTTCCTGTCCAGCGCCGTGTCCGCGCACTTCGGCCGACGGCGAGTAGACGCGCAGGAATTCGAACGGCAGGGAAAATGCTTCCCCCGAATCGAACGCGATTTCCAGCACACGCGACTGGTTATGCACAGTGAGCGAGGTCGGGACGGGCACTGCTTTTTTCGGATCGGCCATGGTCAGCAAATGTGTGAAGAAAACTGGATTGAGAAACCGGCGCGGCTAGCGCGTCAGAGCAAGGATTCTTCGAAGCGATCGAGGATCGCTTCGCGCAACCGGGGCACCAGTGCCTTGCGTTTGGCAAGCTCGACCGAGACCGGCGTACGCTTGACTTCGCCCCAGATCGGATTCGGGAAGTGGGCGTCGTCCTCGTAGCGCGGAATTACATGCCAATGCAGATGCGGCACCATGTTGCCAAGGCTGGCGACATTGATCTTGTATGGCTGCATCACTTCGCGCACAGCTTCCTCGACCTGCCACACAGCGGCGATCAGGATCGCGCGTTCGGCGCTCGACAAGTCGGTCATTTCGCGTGCATGCGCATTCCAGATCACGCGACAAAAGCCGGGATAACGCTCGTCGTCGATCAGCACGATGCGGTAGTTGCCATCCCGGTAGAGCACCTCGCCGCCGGCATGCATGCACAATTCACACGGAGCTTCTTTCGCCATATCCTTCTTATACCAGAACGCGTTCAATGCCGCCGTTGTTGGCACGCGCGACATAGTCGGGCAGCCAGTTTTCGCCGAGCAGATGCCGCGCCATCTCGATCACGATGTAGTCGGCCGTGGTGCCCGAATCCTCGTTGTAACGCGACAAGCCCTGGAAGCAGGACGGGCACGAGGTCAGGATCTTCACTTCGCCGTCGAAGCCGTCGGCGCGCAGCTTGTCCGCTCCTTTGCGCATCTCCTCTTCCTTGCGGAAGCGCACCTGCGTCGCGATATCCGGGCGACTGACGCCGAAAGTGCCGGACTCGCCGCAGCAACGCTCGTTTTTTTCGACCTTCACGCCGTCATTGGTCGTGATCAAAGCATTCACCGTTTTCATCGGGTCCTGCAGCTTCATCGGCGTGTGGCAGGGGTCGTGGTACATGTAACGGGTGCCGGTCACACCTTCCAGTTTCACGCCTTTTTCGAGCAGGTATTCATGGATGTCGATGATTCGGCAGCCCGGGAAAATCTTCTCGAATTCATAGCTTTGCAACTGATCGTAGCAAGTGCCGCATGACACTACGACGGTCTTGATGTCGAGGTAGTTCAGCGTGTTGGCGACGCGATGGAACAGCACGCGGTTGTCGGTCATCATCTTCTCGGCCTTGTCGTACTGGCCGGTGCCGCGCTGCGGATAGCCGCAGCACAGATAGCCGGGCGGCAGCACGGTCTGCACGCCGACATGCCACAGCATCGCCTGCGTGGCCAGGCCGACTTGCGAGAACAGGCGCTCGGAACCGCAGCCCGGGAAGTAGAACACCGCTTCCGTATCGGCGGTGGTGACCTTCGGATCACGGATGATTGGTACGATCTCGTTGTCTTCGATGTCGAGCAAGGCACGCGCGGTTTTCTTCGGCAGGTTGCCCGGCATCTTCTTGTTGATGAAGTGAATCACCTGCTCTTTCACCGGTGGCTTGCCGTGCGTGGCCGGCGGCGCCTTGGTCTGTTTCTTCGCGAACTTTTTCAGCACGTCGTTGGCCAGCCGCTGCGCCTTGAAACCGAGACCGGTCATCGCCGCACGCGTCGCATTGATGGTTGCCGGATCGGTCGCGTTCAGGAAGAACATCGCGGCCGCGGTGCCGGGATTGAAGGATTTTTTATCCATCTTGCGCAGCAGGTTGCGCATGTTCATCGACACATCGCCGAAATCGATATCGACCGGGCACGGCGTCACGCACTTGTGGCAGACCGTGCAGTGGTCGGCCACGTCCTCGAATTCTTCCCAGTGCTTGATCGACACGCCGCGGCGGGTTTGTTCTTCGTACAGGAAGGCTTCGACCAGCAGCGAAGTTGCGAGGATCTTGTTGCGCGGCGAGTACAGCAGATTCGCGCGCGGCACGTGCGTCGCGCATACCGGCTTGCACTTGCCGCAGCGCAGGCAGTCTTTTACGCTGTTGGCGATCGCGCCGATATCGCTCTGCTGCATGATCAGCGATTCATGGCCCATCAGGCCGAACGACGGCGTGTACGCGTTGCGCAGGTCGGCATGCATGTCCGGCAGGTTGAGCAGCTTGCCCTTGTTGAAGCGGCCTTCCGGATCGATGCGCAGCTTGTAGTCGCGGAATTCCTGGATCTCTTCCTCGCTCAGGAATTCCAGCTTGGTGATGCCGATGCCGTGTTCGCCGGAAATCACACCATCGAGCGAGCGCGCCAGCGCCATGATGCGTTCGACCGCCGCATGCGCATCCTGCAGCATTTCGTAATGGTCGGAGTTGACCGGGATGTTGGTATGTACGTTGCCGTCGCCCGCGTGCATGTGCAGTGCGACAAACACGCGGCCGCGCAGCACGCGCTTGTGGATAGTGCTGCATTCGTCGAGGATCAGCTTGAACGCACCGCCGTTGAAGATCTGGCGCAGTTGCGCGCGCACTTCGGCTTTCCATGACACGCGTATCGTACGGTCCTGCACGACGTGAAACACGTTGGCATCGGGTTGGGATTCGAGACGCCCGTCGATCCAGGTCATCGGCACGCCCCGGGATGCGAGTTCATCGTGCGCTTCGCTTAGCGGCTTGTCGAGTTGCGCCAGCAGATACGTCCAGCGCGCCTGCGCGGCGTCGATCAATTGCCGCGCCTGGGCGACGCGGTCGCCCAGCAATTCTGCCGGCGGAATGTCATTGGCTTCAGCATCCTCGCTCTTGCCGAGCGGCAGATGGCTGGCAGCGAAGAACGTGCGCAACTCGTCGAGCAATTGCAGCTTGTTGCGAATCGACAGTTCGATGTTGATGCGCTCGATGCCATCCGTGTATTCGCCCATGCGATTGAGCGGAATCACCACGTCTTCGTTGATCTTGAACGCGTTGGTGTGCTTGGCGATCGCAGCGGTGCGCGCGCGGTCGAGCCAGAATTTCTTGCGGGTTTCCGGGCTGACCGCGACGAAGCCTTCGCCGACGCGGGTATTGGCCATGCGGACCACTTCCGACGCCGCGCGCGCCACCGCATCCTCGTCGTCGCCGACGATGTCGCCGAACAGGGCCATCTTCGGCAGCACGCCGCGCTTGGACTTGGTCGCGTAACCGACCGCGCGCAGATAGCGCTCGTCGAGGTGTTCGAGACCGGCCAGGATCGCGCCGCCCTTCCTGGTTTCGGCGTCGAGGTAATCCTTGATTTCGACGATCGACGGAATCGCATCGCGCGCCTGGCCGAAGAATTCGAGGCAGACGGTGCGCGTATGCTTCGGCATCTTGTGCAGAATCCAGCGCGCCGACGTGATCAAGCCGTCGCAACCTTCCTTCTGGATACCGGGCAGGCCAGCCAGGAATTTGTCGGTCACATCCTTGCCCAGCCCTTCCTTGCGAAAGCGCCGACCTTCGATTTCCAGGTATTCGGTCTTGAACGGCTTGCTGCTCCGGCCCTTGTCAGCAGGGTGCGTCCATTCGAGCTTGAACTTCGCGACTGGCGCGTCGTGGATCTTGCCGAGATTGTGCTCAAGGCGCGTGACTTCCAGCCAGTCGCCGTTCGGATCAACCATGCGCCAACTCGCCAGGTTGTCGAGCGCGGTGCCCCACAACACGGCTTTCTTGCCGCCCGCGTTCATCGCGACATTGCCGCCGATGCAGGACGCCTCGGCCGAAGTCGGATCGACCGCGAACACGAAACCGGCCTTTTCGGCGGCGTCCGACACCCGCTTGGTGACGACGCCGGCGCCGGAGTAAATCGTCGCGTATTCCCGGGCTACACCCGGCAGCATGGTCATTTCGACCGCGCCGAGTTGTTCCAGTTTTTCGGTATTGATGACGGCCGACAGCGGCGTCAGGGGAATCGCGCCGCCGGTATAACCGGTGCCGCCTCCGCGCGGGATGATGGTCAAACCGAGCTCGATGCAGGCCTTGACCAGGCCGGCCATTTCATCTTCGGTATCCGGCGTCAGCACCACGAACGGATACTCGACGCGCCAGTCAGTCGCGTCGGTCACGTGCGACACGCGCGACAAGCCATCGAACTTGATGTTGTCTTTCGCGGTATAGCGGCCGAGCACCTTGTTGGCGCGCTTGCGCAAGTCGTGGGTCCGGCGGAATTCCTCGCCGAAATCGGCGACCGCCTTGCGCGCCGCCCTCAGCAGGATTTCAACATTGGCGCTGCGCCGCTTCGCATGCGCGTCGCCGACCTCCGCCAGATCGGTGGTCAAGCGCCGCTTCTCGACTTCGGTCAATCTATGATTCAGCGCATCGATCAGATCCTGGCGGCGCCTCGGATTGTCGAGCATGTCGTCCTGCAGGTACGGATTGCGGCGCACCACCCAGATGTCGCCCAGCACTTCATACAACATACGCGCGGAACGGCCAGTCTGCCGCTCGCTGCGCAATTCGTCGAGGATGCGCCACGACTCTTCGCCAAGCAGGCGAATCACGATTTCGCGGTCGGAAAACGAAGTGTAGTTGTAGGGGATTTCGCGCAAGCGGGTCGGAACCGCATCGTTCGGCGCATCGGAAAGCAAAGCCTGGATTTGTGCTGGGGCGTTCATCGGGAATGGTCGGTAACCCTTAAAAAGGCATTTTAGCGTATTGCAATGCACCAGACGGCAACAGCCCTACTCCCCATACGACTAAATCGCTGAAAACAGAGGAAATTTCCGACATCAGCCGCCCATGGCCTTCGGATTGCAACAAAGTCAAGTCCAGTTAATCAGCTGTCGCCAAACTCCGTCCGGCACGTAGAGCAGCATGCTAGTGATGGTCAGATAACGCAGGCATTTGCCGGCCGCCATATAGAAAACGCATGGCCAGAACGGCAATTTCAGCCAGCCCGCGAGCGTGCACAGCGGATCGCCGATCGCGGGCAACCAGGCCAGCAGCATGGTTTTCGCACCGTAGCGCTGCAGCCAGCCGAACCACCGGCTTTCGCGCTCTTTCGCGAACACCTGCTTCGCGCCGTAGCCAATCCAGTAATCGATCATGCCGCCTACCGTGTTGCCGACGGTGGCGATCGCGATCGCCGGCCAAAACAGCGCCACATTGGCCTTGACGACTGCGAACACCGCCGGCTCCGACCCGAGCGGCAGCAATGTCGCCGACACCAGGCTGACGAAGAACACCGATGTCAAACCGACATCGGGAATGGCGAGAACGGCGAGCAGCCAGCGAATAGCGGATTCGATCATCGGTTGAGCGCCGCCGCTTCGAGAGCAGGCAGCGCATATCTGGTATGCGAACGAACATTGGGGGTAGATCAAGGGCGTCCATTATAATGATTCGCTTGCATGCCGCATTGAGGAAGGCGTGCCGCTGACCGAAGCCTATGACTACCGACTACCTGCAAAAGATCCTGACCGCCCGCGTCTATGACGTCGCCGTTGAAACACCGCTCGAACTTGCGCCCACGCTGTCGCAGCGCATGGACAATCGAATTTACCTGAAGCGCGAAGACATTCAAAGCGTGTTCAGCTTCAAGCTGCGCGGTGCTTACAACAAGATGGCGCACCTGACGCCGGCACAGTTGAAGCGCGGCGTGATCTGCGCGTCGGCCGGCAACCATGCGCAGGGCGTGGCACTGTCGGCAATCAAACTCGGCTGCCGCGCGGTCGTCGTGATGCCGACCACCACGCCCCCGGTCAAAATCGAGGCGGTCAAGGCGCGCGGCAGCGAAGTCGTGCTGCATGGCGATTCCTATACCGATGCCTACAACCATGCGCTGACGCTGGAGAAAAAACACAAGCTGACCTTCGTCCATCCGTTCGACGATCCGCATGTGATCGCCGGCCAGGGAACGGTGGGTATGGAAATACTGCGCCAGCATCCGGGGCCGATTCACGCGATCTTTTGCGCAATCGGCGGCGGCGGACTGATTGCCGGCGTTGCCGCTTATGTGAAAGCAGTGCGGCCCGACATCAAGATCATCGGCGTACAGACTGTCGACTCCGATGCAATGGCGCGCAGCCTGAAAGCCGGCCGCCGCGTGACGCTGAACGATGTTGGCCTGTTCTCGGACGGCACAGCGGTAAAGCTCGCTGGCGAAGAAACCTTCCGCCTGGCAAAACTATATGTAGACGATGTGATTCTGGTCGATACCGATGACGTGTGCACGGCGATCAAGGACGTATTCCAGGACACGCGCAGTATTCTCGAACCGGCCGGCGCCCTGGCGGTGGCCGGCGCCAAAGCCTATGTCGAACGCGCGAAAGCGGACAAGAAGCCGGTCGTCGGGCAAAACCTGGTGACTGTCACCAGCGGCGCAAACATGAACTTCGACCGCCTGCGCTTCGTTGCCGAAATGGCCGAGGTCGGCGAAGCGCGCGAAGCGATATTTGCAGTGACGATCCCGGAGGAACGCGGCAGTTTCAAGCGCTTCTGCGAGCTGATCGGCCCACGCAACGTCACCGAGTTCAACTACCGCATCAGCAACGAAAAAATCGCGCATGTGTTCGTCGGCATCCAGGTCTCCAACCGCGACGAATCGGGCAGGATCACCAGGAATTTCGAGAAGCGCGGCTTCAATGCACTCGACCTGTCGCATGACGAACTGGCAAAGCTGCACGTGCGCCACCTGGTCGGCGGCAAGAGCCCGCTCGCGCAGAACGAACTGCTGTACCGCTTCGAGTTTCCGGAACGGCCGGGCGCGCTGATGCGCTTCCTCGACAGCATGGCGCCGAACTGGAACATCAGCCTGTTCCATTATCGCAATCAGGGTGGCGATGTCGGCAGCATCCTGGTCGGCCTGCAGGTGCCGAAGAAGGAAATGAAGGCGTTCCGCGAATTCCTCGCTACCCTCGGCTATCCCTACCGCGACGAGAGCGACAATCCGGCGTACAAACTGTTCCTGTAACACGTACCGCCGGCCGAACCGGCGCTTTTGCATACTGTCCAAACCTGCGAGAGCGGCGGGATGCCGTTCGTCCGGGTTATTTTGTCAGCACCGCATCATGAGCACATCCAATCAGCCGGAAGCATCCCCGCTCGGCAAACCGACCGCCTACCAGACGGAATATGCGCCTTCGCTGCTGTTCCCGATCGCGCGCCAGCCGAAGCGCGAAGAGATCGGCGTTAGCGGCACGCTGCCGTTCTTCGGCGTCGACATCTGGAACGCCTATGAATTGTCGTGGCTGAACCTGCGCGGCAAGCCTCAAGTCGCGATCGCCAGCTTCATCGTGCCGGCGGACTCCCCCAGCATCGTCGAGTCGAAGTCGCTCAAGCTGTATCTCAACTCGTTCAACCAGACCAGAGTCGCCGGCCCGGAAGCCCTTACCGAGACGCTGCGCAACGATCTGTCGGACGGCTTCGGCGCGCCGGTACAGGTCAGGCTTGCGATGCCGAATGAATTCCCGGCGCTGCAGATGGGCGAACTGGAGGGATTGCTGCTCGACCGGCTCGATATCGAGGTCAGCCAGTACACGCCGAACGCGTCGCTGCTCAAGGCCGATCATGAAGCGGCCATGGTCGAGGAAACGCTGGTCTCGCATCTGCTGAAATCGAACTGCCTGGTGACTGGCCAACCGGACTGGGGCAGCGTGCAAATCCGTTACATCGGCGCCCAGATCGACCAGGAAAGCCTGCTGCAGTACCTGATCGGCTTCCGCGAGCACAACGAGTTCCACGAGCAATGCGTGGAACTCATCTTCATGGATATCCTGCGCCAGTGCCGGCCGCAAAAACTGGCGGTCTATGCACGCTATACGCGGCGCGGCGGCCTCGACATCAATCCCTGGCGCAGCAATTTCACGACGGGACAGCGTCCGTCCAACCTGCGCAACGCACGGCAATAACCATTGCGCCGGGAAAAGCCTATAGTCAAGGTAACAGAGGCGGCGAGATAAAAGGCAGGCTCCTTCCATGCAGAAACTACTTCGGACTGCGTCGGTCCAAGCGCGGATGCCATGCATTTGTCGAGACAGCGATTTGACAATTGCCGCGCCAGCGTCTTCGCTTACCTGCGTACAATCAAAGTCGTTTCTCCGACCCATCCTATGCTGCGCATTGCACATCCCGTAAAGAGGCCTATAATGCGTCTCGAATAGTTATTTTGTGCAATGCACCATACAGTTTCGTAACATGACCAATCTCGCAAAAATTCTGTCGGCGAACAATGTCGTGCTCGACCTGGAAGTATCGAGCAAGAAACGTGCGTTCGAGCAGGCAGGATTGATCTTTGAAAACAATTGCGGCATCGCGCGCTCGGTAGTATCGGACAACCTGTTTGCGCGGGAGCGGCTCGGCTCCACCGGATTGGGCCATGGCGTTGCAGTGCCGCATGGCCGCATCAAGGGCCTGAAAGCACCGCTGGCGGCTTTCGTGCGGCTGAAAGATGCGATCCCGTTCGAATCGCCGGACGGCCAGCCGGTGAAACTGCTGGTGTTCCTGCTGATTCCAGACCACGTGACGCAGCAGCATCTCGAAATCCTGTCGGAAGTCGCCGAAATGTTTTCGGATGAAGCCTTCCGCAAACTGCTGACCACCGATCCGGACGCCGCCTCGGTGCATGCCCGAATTCTGGCATGGCAACCAAGCATCCACGTCTGACCCTGCGATCCGATCATGCCGGTATCCACCCATCTGACCATCCAGCAACTGTTCGACGATACGCGGGAAGCACTACAGCTCGGATGGTTTGCCGGCTTTCCCGGCGGCGAGCGGCGCATCTCGAGTGACGCGGCCTCCGCCGCCGACCAGGTCGGCCACCTGAACCTGATCCACCCGGGGCGCCTGCAGGTGTTCGGCCATCAGGAAATCCTGTACTACAACAAGCTGTCGCCCACATCGCGCAAGTACCAGACTGATGGGTTGGTGGCGGGCGAACCGCCGGCGTTCATCATCGCGCAGGGACTGGAGACCCCGCCTTACCTGCTCGCGGTCTGCGACGAGAAGAACATTCCACTGTTTTCGACGCCGCTGCCGGCGGCGCAAGTGATCGATTACCTGCGCGTCTACCTGTCCAAGGAACTCGCGCAACGCGTGACGAGGCACGGCGTGTTCATGGACGTGCTGGGCGTCGGAGTGTTGATTACCGGAGAATCCGGGCTCGGCAAGAGCGAGCTCGGGCTGGAGCTAATTTCGCGCAATCACGGCCTGGTCGCCGACGACGCAGTCGAATTCTCGCGCATCGCGCCCAACATGATCGAAGGGCGCTGTCCGCCGCTGCTGCAGAATCTGCTCGAAGTGCGCGGCCTCGGCCTGCTCGACATCAAGACCATCTTCGGCGAAACCGCAGTGCGTCGCAAGATGCGGCTCAAGCTGATCGTGCACCTGGTGCGCCGCAAGACGCTCGAAGAAAACTATGAGCGGCTGCCGCTGCATTCGCAGACCGAGGAAGTGCTCGGCATGGCGATCCGCAAGGTGATCATCCCGGTCGAAGCCGGCCGCAACCTGGCAGTGCTGCTGGAAGCGGCGGTACGCAACACCATTCTGCAATTGCGCGGCATCGACACGCTCCAGGAATTCATGGAGCGGCAGCAAAAAGCGATGGACGGCGAATAGCTCCGCTTCAGGCTGCACCCCCAATAGCCGAGAGGCTTGCGGTATCATTACCGCCATGCGCATTATCCTCATCACAGGCATTTCCGGATCGGGAAAATCGGTCGGCCTGAACGCTCTCGAAGACGCCGGCTATTTTTGCGTCGACAATCTGCCGCCCAAACTGCTGCGTCAACTGGTCGCCACCCGCCTGGAAGAGGGCGCGGAAACGCTGGCGGTCGCGATGGATGCGCGCAGCGCCGATTCGCTGGCCGGTCTGCCGGCCGACATCCAGTTGCTAAAAGAAGAAGGGCACGACGTCAAGGTGCTGTTCCTGACGGCCAAGACCGAATCACTGATCGCCCGCTTTTCCGAAACCCGGCGCAGCCATCCGTTGTCGCACCGGGTACGCCCCGACCAAGGCGGCGGCAACCAGCCGACGCTGACTGAATGCATTCTGCGCGAGCGCGAAATGATGTCGGCGATCGAAGGCATCGGCCATCTGATCGATACCTCGGGCCTGTCCGCCAACAAGCTGCGCGCGTGGATCAAGGATCTGGTCGAAACCGAGCGTACGCCCCTGACGCTACTGTTCGAATCCTTCGCATTCAAGTTCGGCGTGCCTCTCGATGCCGACCTGGTGTTCGATGTGCGCGTACTGCCGAACCCCTATTACGACACTAGCCTGCGCCCATACACCGGGCGCGACGAGCCGGTGATCGCCTTTCTCGACACGCAAGCGCATGTCGCCGAGCTGCTGGCCGACATCCGCACCTTCGTCGAAAAATGGCTGCCCGCATTCAAGAACGATAACCGCAGCTATCTGACCGTCGCCATCGGCTGCACCGGCGGCCAGCACCGGTCGGTGTACATGGTCGAACGGCTGGCAAGGCATTTTCGCGCCACCGAACACGTGTTGCTGCGCCATCGCGAACTGAGCTGATTCCCGCACCTGCTTCCGTTGCCATCGACCATGCCGCAAAACGACACCTGGCTGCCGCTGTTCCCGCTGAAGACCGTGCTGTTTCCTTGCGGCGTGCTGCCGCTGAAGGTATTTGAAACCCGCTACATCGACATGGTGCGCGATTGCATGAAAAGCAATGCGCCATTCGGCGTGGTGCTAATCAAGTCCGGCCGGGAAGTCGGTGCCGCAGCCGAGCCGGAACCGGTCGGCTGCCTCGCCCACATCGCCGACTGGGATATGCAGACATTAGGCGTCATGACGCTGCGCACGCAGGGCGGCGAACGCTTCCGCATTCTCGACACCCGCGTGCTGGCGGACCAGCGACTGGAGGCGCGCGTCGAGATGATCGCCGCGGATGATGAAATCCCGGTCAGCGAGATCCATGTCAGCTGCGCGAAGACGCTGAAGATCGTCATCGACGACATCAATACCAAGGGCCGGACCGAACTCGGCGCAGCCTTCGTCAGCCCGTTCTCGCAGCCGATCCGGCTCGACAGCGCCGGCTGGGTCGCCAACCGCTGGTGCGAAATCCTGCCGATCCCGCTCAAGGCGCGGCAAAAACTGCTCGAACTCGACGACGCGCAAAGCCGCCTCTCCATCGTCCATCAATATCTTCAGCAACACGGAATCGTCTGACCGCGGCGCGGCTCCGGGGCAAAGCGAGATCGTTAAACAAAAAACAAGTAGTCGCGATCGGCTTGCCTCGTGATGCGACGTTTCCGATAACGGCTGCCGCGCTGCGCGGAGCCGGCCTTCAATTTTTATCTCCGGTTTGTTTCCGCGCAAAATCGGCGGCGGACATTCATAGGATAAAGACAGAGTCGATCCGGCTTTTGCATCACTCCCCTTTCGCGGCCTGCGAGCAGGCATTACCTGGCACTATTTTGAGCGCTGATCAAATGTTATTGGATGACGCAAGCAAGACTCTGCGGTCGGACTCCATCAACCGCCGCAAGAATGCGCAAAGCGCTCGCATTCCGCAGATTTCGCCGATCAGCCTGATCTCGCTGCTGTACGCGGTAAGCCTGTACATCTTTTACCGGCAGGGCTTCATCGGCGGCGCCACTTTCGTCAGCGTCGCCGCCGTGGTCCTGGGTCTCGTGATCCTGTTCCACGGCATGTTCAGATTCGGTCTCAACGCCCGTTTCCATGAGTCGAGTCTGGTGCTGCCACAACTGGTTGCCTCGCTGCTGGTCATGCTGGCGGTCGCCTATCTGGAACGTGCAACGCAGGTCGCGCTAGTACCGTTCATCCTGATTGCCTTCTCGTTCGGTATTTTCCGCCTGTCGACCATGTCCCTGATCGCGCTGTCGCTCGGTTGCCTGAGCGCGTATCTCGGGATCATCACGATGCGCGGCCACGCGGAAGCCTACACACATGGCTTCCGGGCCGACTTGGTGCAGTGGTGCGTGCTGGCGCTCACACTGCCGGGCATGATCCTGGTCGGTAAGCAGATCCAGAATCTGCGCCAGTTGCTGCGGGCGACACGTTACCAACTCGAACACTACGAAGAAAAATCGGTGCGCGACGAACTGACCGGCCTTTACAATCGCCGCCAGCTGCAGCGCGAACTGGAGCACGCGAAGCAGCGTTCCGACACGCAGTCGGTGCCGTTTTCGATCTGCCTGATCGATATCGATCACTTCAAGGAAATAAACGATAACAACGGCCACCTGACCGGTGATGCGATCCTGAAGGAATTTGCGAAAACCGCGCGCGACAGCATTCGCGACACCGACGTTCTCGGGCGTTACGGCGGCGATGAATTCATGCAGATTCTGCCGGACACCGATGTGAAAGGCGCGGTGATGCATGCGGAACGGCTGCGCGTTTACACGCACTTCCTCGACTTCGACCAGACCCTCGCGCAGCAGCACATTTCATTGTCGATCGGCGTTGCGCAATACCGCAGCGGAGAAAGGATCATCGATCTGATTTCGCGCGCGGATTCGGCGCTGTACCGGGCCAAGCAGCTCGGACGCAATCGCGTCAAGTGGGCCGATGCCGATTAGCCGAGCAGATCAGGTTCGCGAAATACCGCCAGCAGCAGTTTCTTGACCGGCGCCGGCAGCGGCGCCTGCGCCAGCCGTTCGGCCGCGTACCAGACGTGCGCGCTCTGTCCCGCACAATCGAGGCGGCGCGCAAGACGCACGTGGTAGGGCGACACGTGCAGCTTGAAATGCGTGAAGACATGCGAGAACGGCTGCAGACGTTCGCATGAATCCGTCACTCCGAAAGCCGCCGTTGCATTCGCGAGCGTCAGCTCATCCGTCGCGTCGACTTCCGGCAGCGACAGCAAGCCGCCCCAAATGCCACTGTCCGGACGCTGTTCCAGCAATACCTGATTGCGATCGGTGATCACCAGCATCGTCGTGCTCTTTTCCGGCACCGCTTTTTTCGGTTTACGTGCCGGCAGCAGATGCACGCGCTGCGTCGCCAGCGCAACGCAGCGCGAAGCCAGCGGACAGGCGCTGCAGGACGGCCTGCTACGCGTGCAGATGGTGGCGCCGAGATCCATCAAGCCTTGCGTGTAGGCCTCGACACCCTGCCGCGGCAGCAAGGCGATGGCACGCCGCCACAGCCGGTCCTCGACTGGTTTCGCGCCCGGGAAGCCGTCGATGCCGAACACACGGCAAAACACGCGCTTCACATTGCCGTCGAGGATGGCGGCGCGCGTGCCGTACGCGAAGGCGGCAATCGCCGCCGCGGTCGATCGTCCGATGCCGGGCAAATCCGCCAAGCGTTCCGGATCGCTCGGAAACGCGCCCTGATACTCGGCGACGATGCGCTGCGCACAGCGATGCAGATTGCGCGCACGCGTGTAATACCCGAGGCCGCTCCAGTGCGCCATCACGTCTTCGGCCGGCGCGGCCGCGAGCGATGCCACATCCGGAAAGCGCATCAGGAAGCGCTGGTAATACGGAATGACCGCGGCCACCTGCGTCTGCTGCAGCATGATTTCGGACAGCCAGATGCGATAGGCGTCACGCGTGTTTTGCCATGGCAGCGCATGACGGCCATGCCGCTTCTGCCAGCGAACGACTGCGTCGGAAAAATCGGGATCGGAAATTTCGTTGGCGGCGCTTCCCGCCTGCGCGGCCAGCGCCTGTGCGACTTGCTTCATGGACTACGCCGCGGCCTTGAGTGCGGTCAGCTCCGCGATGATGGCATGCTTGAGTTCGGCATCCAGCATCAGCAGCGCGTTCTTCTGCGCGTCAAGTTCAATCTGCATTTTTTCCAGCGCATCCACTTTTTCTTCGAGACTCTCGGTCGCCATGTGAATGCGCTCGATCGATTGTCGGCGCTTCTTCAATTGCGCCTTGTGCTCCCAGATCTGCGCTTCCAGCGGCGCCATTACCACCTTCAACCAGGCCTCGACGTCACGATTCGCCTGCAGGAAGCTCTGCTTCACGCGCGACGCGATCGAATCGAAGAACTTGGTCATCAATGCCACCTGCGGCGTGGTCATGATCGCAGCGGCGCCGAACTGCTTGTGATACACGCCTTCGATCAATTCGATCTCCTTGCGGTATTTGTCGAGCGAGAACGGCATCGGCGACGACAGCGCAAGACCGTGTTCGGTCGAGAACTTGCGGTACATCACCGTCATCATTTCGGTGATCTCTTCAGTTTTTTGCCCGGACAGCGCGAGATTGCTCTGGATATCTGCAAAGAAGGTCCTGACCGCCGCCCGCAATCCCGTCGAGAACTTGCTCCTGTCCATCGCATCGCGTGTCTTGCGGATGTCTTCTTTCAGGATATCCATGCCGAGGCTGGTGAACACTTCGGTCGACAGGCGCGTGAACACCGCCCGCGTGCCCTGCAGCCTGAGCAGGCTGCTGTCGAATTCCTTTTTCTCCAGATCGACGCGCTTCATCATGTGTTCGACGATGTTCTGGTTCTTGCCTCGCAGGCTCTTGAGTTCGACCAGCTGTTCGACGACATTGCGTATGCGCGTCGCCAGCAAGGCCTGCTTCGATGCGGCCAGTTCGTTGACGTCGGACATCAGCTGTCCGCGCACGATCTGCTGCTTGCTCGGAATCAGCTCGTTCGACAATGCGGTTTCCAGCGCCGGCAGGCGGCTCTTGGCGAGCAGCTCGGCGTCGCGATTGACCTTGCCGACCAGGCCCTTCTGCGCGGAGATCGGAAACACCTGCCGCGTGCCCAGGCTCAGCGTCTGAGCGACGCTCGCAACCTGCTTGTCGATCTGCTGTTCGATTTCTTCCGGCGTGCGCAGTTCGTCCCACATGCTGTCAATCTTGTTCAGCACCACCATGCGCGCCGGGCCGGCGCCGATGTGGTCGCGCCACACGTCGATATCGCTCCGCGTGACGCCGGTGTCGGCGGCGAGAATGAACAGCACCGCGTGCGCATTCGGAATCAGGTTGAGCGTGAGTTCCGGCTCGGTGCCGATCGCGTTCAGGCCCGGCGTATCGACGATCACCAGGCCCTGTTTCAGCAGCGGATGGGGGAAATTCACGATCGCGTGGCGCCATTGCGAAATCTCGATCAGGCCGTCGTCGCCGACAGCCAGCGCGGCGTCCGGATCTTCCTCGTGATACAAGCCGTAGCGCTGCGCGTCTTCGATGCTGACCCGTTTGGTAAGACTGACCTGCTTGAATGCCTCGAGCATGCCTTCGCCGGACGAAATGTCGAGCGGCAGCACGGTCCACACGTGGCTTTGCTCCCTGAAGTCGCTGGTCGACGCCGATTCGGCGCGCGTCTCGATCGGCAGCAGGCGAATCGACGGCGGGAAGGTTTCGTCGTACAGAAGTTCGGTCGGGCACATGGTCGTGCGGCCGGCGGAGGACGGCAGGATGCGCTGGCCATAGTCGGCGAAGAAAATGGCGTTGATCAGCTCGGATTTCCCGCGAGAGAACTCGGCGACGAAGGCAATCGACAGCTTGTCGTCGACGAGCCGCGCCCGCAGGCGTGAGAAGCTCTGATCGCTCGCCGCGTCGGCCAGATCGGACGCGCCGACGCAGGTGCGGTAGCGTTCGAGCGCGGACAGCACGCCGTTGCGCCAGCTGCTGTATTCCTGGAACTTCTGCACCAGATTGCTCACGTTATCCCCGATTCTTCTGAGTCATAGTCCCGAATCTAGCATTCGATCCTACTTTTGACAATTTGGGCAATAGAAGGTGGAACGCTGCCCCTGCTTCAGCTGACGCACCTCGCTGCCGCAGATACGGCACGGTTGCCCCGCGCGATCGTAGACGAAATAGTTTTGCTGGAAGTACCCCGACTGACCATTCACCGCCACGAAATCGCGCAGCGTGCTGCCGCCCTGCTCTATCGCCGCGGCCAGCGTTTCGCGAATCGCATCCGCCAGTTTTTCGTAGCGTGCCAGGCCGATGCTGCGGGCGGCTGCCTTCGGATTGATGCGCGCCTTGAACAAACTCTCCGACGCATAGATGTTGCCGACGCCGACGACGATGTCTCCTGCCAGCAACACCTGCTTGATCGGCGCGCTGCGCTTGCGGGTTTGCCGATACAGTAATTGCGCGGAGAATCCCGCCTCGAGCGGTTCCACGCCCAGGCCTCTGAGCAGAAGATGTTGGTCGATTGCGCCGTCGTCGTGCGCATGCCAGAGCACTGCGCCGAAACGGCGCGGATCGGTCATGCGCAACACCTGGTCGCCGATCGCCAGGTCGAAATGGTCATGTTTCTGCGGCGGCGTCTCCGGCGGCAGCACCCGCAGATGCCCGGACATACCGAGGTGCACGATCAATGTACCGTGATCGAAATGGATCAACAAATATTTGCCGCGCCGTCCTGTGGCACGTACCGTGTGCCCGCAAAGCTGCTGCGCGAGATCGGCCGGGAACGGCCAGCGCAGACCGGTATGCCGCAGTGTGACGGCGGTGACGACGCGCCCCTCCAGATGCGGCGCGACACCGCGCCGGGTAACTTCTACTTCAGGCAATTCGGGCATTGTGGAAACAAACTCTTTGCAGAAAGACAAATGGAATGGCAGGCGCGCATGTTATCTACCTTACCTACGCGCATACGCTGCGGTTGGGCGTAAAATCAACGCTGCTTGAATAGCCGGGAACATCCCTTGAAAAACACTCTTCTCATTGTAACTCTGTCGATCGCACTGTCGGCGTGCGCGAGCACGCTGCGCCAGCCGATGCCGCCGGTCGCCGATGCGGCAACAGCGGCGGCGAAACCGGAAGAATCGCCGGCGAAGAAGCAGCAGGCAGCGCGCAAATCCGGCGCCGTCTCGTCCGAACAGAAAGCGGAAGACCCGCTGCCGTCGGTCGAGCTGACGGAAGAGCTGCTGTACAAGCTGCTGAGCTCGGAAATTGCCTATCAGCGCGGCGAATGGCAGGCCGCTTACGTCACCATGCTCGGTATCGCCCAGCAGACCCGCGATCCGCGCGTTGCGCGTCGTGCCGCCGAAATCGCGCTGGCCGCCAAGCAGGCCGACGAAGCGCTCGCCGCTGTGCGCCTGTGGCGCACGCTCGCTCCCCATTCGGACGAGGCCGCGCAGTACTACTTGAGTTTCGTCATTCTCGGCGATGACCTGGAACAAGCCAAGCCGATTCTCGAGCAGCGCCTCAAGGAAGCCCGTCCTCAGACGCGCGGACTGCTGGCCTTCCAGATGCAGCGCCTGCTGGCGCGAGCGAAAGACAAAGCGGCCGCATTCTCGCTGCTGGAACAGGTGCTCGCGCCTTACCTCGACCTGCCGGAGACGCGCCTCGCGCTGGCGCAAGGCGCCTTTGCGGCGGGCGATACGCAGCGCGCACGGCAGGAAGCGCAGACGGCGCTGAAGTCCAAGCCGGACTCCGAACTTGCGGCCCTGGCGTTGGCGCAAGTCACGCCCGACAAGAACGAAGCGACCCAACTGCTCGCCGATTTTGTCGCCAAGTATCCGAAAGCACGCGATGTCCGCATGGCGTACGCACGCATGCTGGTGGAGCGGAAGGACTACGGCAAGGCGCGCAGCGAGTTCGAAGCGCTGCTCAAGGATCAGCCGCAGGACCTGACCTCGCTGTACGCACTTGGCCTGCTCGGCGTGCAGACCAACGATTTCAAGGCTGCTGAAAACTATCTGACCACCTACCTGAACGTATTGTCGGCCAAGCCGGATGAAGAGCGCGACGCCACGCAGGCGCTGCTGCTGCTGGCGCAGATCGCCGAAGAGCGCAAGGACAGCGAGGGTGCACTCAAGTGGCTGTCGCAGATCGAGCCCGGCGAAGCCTATGTCGGCGCACAAATCAGGCGCGCGCAAGTGATCGCCAAGCGCGGCGAAGTGGCGAACGCGCGCAAGATGCTGCATGAAGTCAGCACCAGCGGCGAACGCGAGGAGTCGCAGATCGTGCTGGCAGAAGGACAGATCCTGCGCGACGCCAATCAGTTGCAGGAATCGTTGAACGTGCTCAAGGCCGGCCTCGAGCGCTTTCCGGCCAACACCGATCTGCTGTACGACTACGCTATGGTGGCGGAAAAAAGCGGCCGGTGGGACACGATGGAAAGCGCGTTGCGCAAGCTGATGGAGCTGGCGCCGGACAATCAGCACGCCTACAACGCGCTCGGCTACTCGCTGGCGGAGCGCAATACCCGCCTGGAGGAAGCCTACACGCTGGTCGACAAGGCGCTCAAGCTGGCGCCGGACGATCCGTTCATCATGGACAGCATGGGCTGGGTGCAGTTCAAGCTGGGCCGCCTGAAAGAGGCCGAACACCTGCTGCGCAGCGCGTATGCGCTGCGGCCCGACGTCGAAATCGCCGCTCACCTCGGCGAAGTACTGTGGGTCAAGGGACAAAAGGAAGATGCGCAGAAATTATGGCGCGACGCGCAGACCAGGGATCCGCAGAACGACACGCTCAAGAGCACGCTGGCACGACTCAATGTGAGCCTATGAGTTTTCACCTTGCCCTGCGGCGCGCCCTTGCTGTCGCGCTGCCGCTGCTGCTGGCCGCCTGCGCCAGCCTGAATCCGCCCGCAGCGGACCATCGCCGGACGCAAAGCACGGCGGAGGTACGCAACTTCGCTGACACCATCGATCTGGGCGGACGATTGTCGGTGCGCTATCAGAGCGAGCGCAAGGAAGAAGCGCTGCACGGCAGCTTCAGCTGGGCGCAGACTCCAGCGCAAACCACCGTCACCCTGCTGTCGCCGCTCGGCCAGACGATCGCCATCATCGACGTCACGCCTCAAGGCGCAACCTTGATGCAGGGCGGACAGCCGGCGCGCTCCGCAGCCGACGTCGACACGCTGACCGCAGAAACGCTCGGCTGGCCCTTGCCGGTGGCCGGCTTGCGCGATTGGCTGCAAGGTTTCGCGGTGGATGCTGCCGGCCTGCCCTTCGTCGCGACACCGAGAAGCCCGGACGTCGTCACGCGCGACGGCTGGCGTATCCGCTATGCTGGCTGGCAGGGCGAAGCCGACGCATCGCCGCCAAACCGCCCGCGTCGCATCGACCTCGCGCGCGCCACCGAACAGGCCGGCGACGTTTCCATTCGCATCGTCATCGACTCATGGCAAGCACACTGAACAATTGCCCCGCGCCGGCGAAACTGAACCTGTTTCTGCACGTCACCGGGCGGCGTGCCGACGGCTATCATTTGCTGCAAACCGTATTTCAGTTGCTCGATCGCGGCGACTTATTGCATTTCGAGTCGCGGGACGACGGCGTCATCCGGCGTACCAGCGAGGTGGTCGGTGTGCCTGAGGCTGCCGATCTGGTAGTGCGCGCGGCGCTGCTGCTGAAATCAGCGGCAGGCGTCCGCGCAAAAAATCTCGGCGCCGATATCGCAATTGAAAAGCGGCTGCCGCTGGGCGGCGGACTCGGCGGTGGATCGTCCGACGCAGCAACCACCCTGATCGCGCTGAATCACCTCTGGCAAACCGGTTTCAGCCGCAACGAGTTGATGGCGCTGGGCCTGAAGCTGGGCGCCGACGTTCCCTTCTTTCTCTTCGGCCGCAATGCGTTTGCCGAGGGCATCGGCGAAGCGCTGGTCGCCGTCGATACGCCCGATTGCTGGTACATCGTGCTCGAACCCGGCGTATCGGCGCCGACTGCAGCGATATTTTCCGATCCGGAATTGACAAGGGATACGAAACCCGTCAGAATAACGGACTTTCCTAAAGCGCCAGTCGGCTTCGGGAAAAACGATCTGCAAGTCGTGGCAACCAGGCTGTTTCCGCCGATTGCCGAAGCCATCGAGTGGCTGCGGCAATATGGTGATGCAAAGATGACCGGCTCCGGCGCTTGTGTGTTCTGTGCGTTTTCGCAAGAGCATCAGGCTGACGAAGTACTGCAAGCGGTACGCAAAACCGGGTCGGCGCAGTGGAAAGCATGGAAAGCCAAGTCGATCGAGCGTCATCCGCTCTCGCATTTGTCAGGATCGTAGGCCAAGAATTCGTTTGGCGTTGCATCGGATGCACGATGCAACAGCAGACAATCGGTTGTGTAGGGGAGTCGCCAAGTTGGTCAAGGCACCGGATTTTGATTCCGGCATTCGAAGGTTCGAATCCTTCTTCC